>OLRR01000006.1_pt1 | contig 187290 bp, 165 predicted proteins | sample 1671941 | NCBI WGS metagenome assembly OLRR01 (sample SAMEA3136628, study PRJEB25190) | human gut metagenome
CCTCGACACCACGGGTATGAACCGTGTGCTCTAGCCAACTGAGCTATCTCGCCATTTTTCGTGGTTGCCAACCGCAACCTGCTCTACGATTATATAAAACTGTTATGAAAAAGTCAAGCACTTTTTTGAAAAAAATTAAAAAATTTCGAAAAGAGGAAAAATAACAACGATTCGAAAGCGTATAAGGAATGAAAAAAACAGTTCGAATAATGAAAGGTTTATAGATGAAAGTAAGGATGCACAAAAATCCGGTTGTTGCATAAAATAGCAGGAGAGAAATTTCCGGGAGAGAAATATCAATATGGGACGGGATCTGACCAAATGTCATCCACATTTACAGAAACTGGCGAAAGAACTGGTGACTGTCTGCGAAAAACAGGGATGTCCGATCGGAATCGGAGAGTGTTTTCGGACGGTACAGGAACAAAACCGACTGTATGACCAGGGAAGGACCAAGCCGGGTCCGGTGGTGACCAATGCACCGGGGAGTACCTATCGCTCCATGCATCAGTGGGGAGTGGCTTTTGATGTTTATCGAAAGGACGGAAAAGGAGCCTATAACGAGTCGGGAAATTATTTTCAGAGAGTCGGAGCTATCGGAAAATCGTTGGGTCTGGAATGGGGTGGAGACTGGAAATCCATTGTGGATAAACTACATTTTCAGCTGCCGGACTGGGGAAGTACCTCGGAAAGACTGCGAAAAGAGTATGGAAATATCTACGCTTTTCAGGCAACCTGGCCGGAATCAGATACATCGACCGGAAAAGCCACATCTTCCGGAAAGGATAATCCGTATACAGAAGTGAAAGCACTGACAGCGGACAGTACACAGAGAGAATGGATCTTGGCACTGCAAATAGAACTGATCCGGCAGGGATATCAGCCAGGAACCATTGACGGGATTCCCGGTTCGCGGACACTGATGGGCTGTCCAACGGTTCGGAAAGGTGCGAAAGGAGAACTTACGCGGTGGATTCAGAAACGGCTGTCTCTCTATCTGAATGTGTGGAGCGAAGGAGGGCAGACAGACGGAATTTTCGGAGAAAAAACAGAACAGAATATCCGAAATTTTCAGAAAACCAAAGGACTGTCGGCAGATGGCATTGTAGGGGAAAAGACTTGGAGTGCCCTGTTGCAAAGCAGGGAAAAATAAGGTATCATGACAGACAGAGAATACAATTCGGATTAAATAATAAGAAGAAAGTAAGTTGAGATGACGGGAATAACTGTAAAAGTACTGAACAGATACGGAAAAAGAAAGAGAGGAAAAAAATATGGTACGGGTAGGAATGGGATATGATGTACATAAACTGACGGAAGGACGGGACCTGATCCTTGGCGGTGTGAAGATACCGTGGGAGCTGGGACTTCTGGGACACTCGGATGCGGATGTAGTTGTTCATGCGATCATGGATGCACTTCTGGGTGCAGCAGCACTCCGGGATATCGGAAGACATTTCCCGGATACAGATCCGCAGTATAAAGGAATCTCAAGTATCCTGTTATTGCAGAAAGTGGGAGCTTTATTAAAAGAAAAGGGCTATCAGATTGTAAATATTGATGCCACGATCATTGCACAGAAACCGAAGTTACTGCCTCACATCGATCAGATGATTAAAAATGTGGCAGATGCACTGGAACTTTCCGAAGACCAGGTCAATATCAAAGCAACCACAGAAGAGGGACTTGGATTTACCGGTACACTGCAGGGTATTTCATCCCAGGCGATCTGCTGCATACAAACGGCTCAGGATTGACAAAAAAGCAGGAATCTTATAGAATAATACAGACAAAGAGGTCACAGGTACTGTGGCCTTTCTTTTTTTATACGGGAAGTTGCAAAGAACATTTCACTTATGAAAAAAAGAGAGCTATTGGTTAATTGTGCTGCTTTTTGGGGTTTCCAAGGACAATTTTATGTGAAAACTGGACGATTCTATATAGCTTCTGTACGATAAAAAAGATATAATTTTGTTAAAAGAAAGGAAAAAATCACAGACGATTGTGAAAAAGAACGAAGGAGGAAAAATATGAATAAGAAAAAAGTGGTAGCGTGTTTATTGGCAGCAACTATGACAGCCGGTATGCTGGCAGGCTGTGGTGGAAGTTCAGGAAGCAGTGATTCATCTTCCTCTTCCTCAGGCGGAAAAGATAAACTGACTTTTTGGTTCCCGACCTTTGCATCTGCGGACGGAGAAGTGACAGACGAAGAATTCTGGAACGAAAAGATGGATGCGTTTGAGAAAGAGAATAATTGTGAAGTAAACGTAGAGATTATTCCGTGGGATAATTATGAAGAAAAATATCTGACCGGTGTAAATTCCAACGACGGACCGGATGTAGGATATCTGTACATGGAAATGTTCTATGACTATATCGATATGGGTGCCTTGGCAGACATCGATGAATACTTTACAGATGATGAAAAAGCAAATTACCTGTACTACGATCTGGGAAATATCCAGGGTGGACAGTATGCACTGCCTGTAGTTGTTGGTAATCCGAGACTTCTGGCAGCAAACATGGATATCCTGAAAGAAGCGGGTGTGGATGCCGTTCCGACCAACTGGGATGAACTGAAAGCGGCATGCGAAGCAGTAAAAGCAAGTAATCCGGATGTTGCACCGCTGAGTGCGTCCTGGGGAAGTACCCATTATGGAGCACTGAACGAAGTATACTGGCCATATTTCTGGGGAGCTGGTGCACAGATTGTTGATGAAGACGGTAATCTGACCATCGATTCTGAGGCCGGTCTGAAAGCGACACAGTTCCTTGCAGATATGAAAGAAGAAGGCCTGATTCCAGAAACAAGTACTTCTACAGATGACTCTCTGGAACCATTCAAGAATGGTGAAGCTGCTATGACAGTCGCAGCATCCAGCAACCTGGCAAAAGTAGATGGAATCAACTGGGATTATTCTATTCTGTCCGGTCCGGAAAATACAAAGACATTTGTAGCATCAGACAGTCTGGTACTGTTTAACAAATGCAAAAACAAAGATCTTGCCATCAAACTTATGAAATATGTGACCAGCAAAGGTGTAATGGCAGATTTCCATGAAAGAGTATCTGAGCAGCCGCCGATCACTGCAGACGATACCTACAGCGGAGATGAGAAATTTACCGATCTGTTCACAAATCAGACAGACAAGTTCCAGTCACTGCCGGTATTTAAAGGCGCAAGTTCCATGTATGATACCCTGTATAAGAATATGCAGTCTATGATGCTTGGTGAACTGACTCCGGAAGAAGTTCTGAAAAACACAACAGAATACTATGACTCCAATCTGAAATAATCAGATGGAAATTTAGTTAGAGAAGGTTAGTAATAAAAGGGGGATGGTGCATAGGAGTAACCGGTGTACCGTCCCTCTCGTTTCACAATGGGGCAAACAAGATAAAAAGGAGAAATGACATGTCAAGAAAAACAAAAGAAGCAGTACAGGGAGTTATTTATATTCTCCCGAGTTTTGTATTGATTTTGATTTTTTGTATTATTCCGATTTTCATGTCCGGCTATTTCAGTTTTACAGAATATAATATTATGAATTCGCCGAAATTTGTAGGACTTGATAATTATATCAAAATGTTTAAAGACAGTTATGTGACAGATGCAGCCAAAAATACTCTGCTGTATGTGGTTATGACTGTTCCGGTACAGACGATTCTGGCACTGGCATTTGCAGCTTTTCTGGCAGCAAAGATACAGAATAAAAAAGGTGAATTCTTACGAAGTATTATGTTTATTCCGGTTATCGCATCTGCAGTTACCGCAGGTACGGTATGGAGAATCATCCTGAATACAGATGGTGGTTTTCTGAATAACATTCTGAATTTCTTCCATATTTCTTCTGTTAACTGGCTGGGTAGTACCAAAACTTCTCTGTTAAGTATCTGTATTGTTGCAGTATGGAAAAACGTAGGATATTTTCTGGTTATCTATTATGCGGGTATCATGGGAATCCAGAAAGATCTGTATGAAGCGGCAAGAGTGGATGGAGCGACACCGCTGCAGCAGTTTACCAAGATTACGCTCCCGGTATTAAAACCGATCACGTATCTGGTAGTTACCCTTGGTATTATCTGGTCCTTCCAGGTATTCGACCTGGCTTACCTGATGACAGGTGGAGGCCCTGGTCATTCCAGTGTCACTCTGGTTATGGGTATCTATAATGCAGCGTTTAAACAGTACAAAATGGGATATGCATGTGCAATGGCCATGTTCCTGTTACTTATGATTATTATCATCAATGTAGTGGAAGATCTGTTCTTTAAAGAGAAAAAGGAGGCGAAATAGACATGAAGAAAAAACAGAAATGGACCGTTTTTTCCATCCTTGGATTATTGATTTTGTTAGTCTTTGCAGCTATCTGTATCGCACCTTTTATCTACATGGTAATCATGTCATTCACCCAGTCTACCACGCTGATGTTACACTGGAGTGATATTAACTTTGGAGATTTTACAAACTTTAACTACGTACTGGAAAAGACAGGATTTATCAGAGCACTGACAAACAGTGTGATCGTTGTATTCTGTTCCTGTCTGTTTAACTGTATTATTGCATCCATGGCAGCCTATGGATTTGCAAAGAAAAAATTTCCGGGCAACAAGATGATTTTCCGTATGTATCTGCTGACCCTGATGATTCCGGGACAGGTAACGATGATTCCGGTATTCATCATGATGAACAAAGCGGGACTGACCAATACATATTTTGCTCTGATTGTTGTCATTTTGAATGCATTCGGTGTATTCCTGATCCGTCAGTTTATGGATACGGTACCGGATGAACTGTTGGAAGCTGCGAAAGTAGACGGATGCCCGGAGTACCGGATCTTTATTCAGATCGTTATTCCGCTGATCAAACCCGTACTGATTTCACTGGTTGTATTCACCTTTGTAACTTCCTGGAATGATTTCCTGTGGCCGTTGGTATCCACATCCAATTCCGATATGTATACCCTGACGGTAGCTTTGTCTCTGTTAAAAACACAGTACCAGACAAACTATGGTCTGATCATGGCAGGTGCAACAGTATCTTTCCTGTTCCCGTTCATCATGTATGTGTTCTTACAGAAACAGTTCGTGGAAGGTATTGCGCTGAGTGGTATTAAAGGTTAAAAAATTAAAAATGTATAAGGGGGTAGCTATGGAACTGTTAAAAGTTAAAAAAATTACTTCGCTGGAAAAAGTGTTCCCGGATCAGGAGCCGAGTGGAGAGGGAATGGAAGATGTGATCACCGCACTGAAAAAAGAGACGGTATCTTTCCAGATGGCTTACTACTGGGGTGGTGAGAGAAAAGGAAGAGCACAGGTGCAGGTGACGGCCGATGACAAAGAGCAGGTACGTGTGAGAAGTGTCCGCCTGGTTCCTTGTGAATATCCGGCACATATGGTGGCAGATGAGGATTATCTGACTACCAAACCGGGTCTGTATCCGGATCTGCTGAGTGAGGTCCAGCCGTGGGGTGTGGAACTGATCAGCGGACAGTGGAAGAGTCTTTGGATCGATGTGGACACCACAGGACTCGCTGCCGGAGACCATACCATAAAAGTGGATATGGTAGTGGAAGGAGAAGTTCTGGGCAGTTCGATAGAGTTGATTCATGTAGTAGATGCAGAACTTCCGGAGCTGGCAGTACCACACACAGAGTGGTTTCATTCGGATTGTCTGGCAAATTATTACGGCGTGGAAGTGTTCAGTGAGGAATACTGGAAGATCGTGGAAAATTTTGTACGCACAGCCGTAAAAAGAAAATGTAACATGTTGCTGACGCCGGTATTTACTCCTCCTCTGGATACAGCAATCGGTGGAGAGAGACGTACCGTACAGCTGGTAGATGTACATGTGACAGAGAACGGATATACCTTCGGTTTCGATAAGTTCGAGCGATGGGTAGATATGTGTAAACGCTGTGGTATCAAATATTATGAGATTTCTCATCTGTTCAGCCAGTGGGGAGCAACGATGGCTCCGAAGGTTATGGGTGAGAAAGATGGAGAACTGGTGCAGCTGTTTGGATGGGACACAGAAGCAGCAGGAAAAGAATACAGTGAGTTCCTGCATCAGTTCCTGGCAACACTGAAACCGGAACTGGAGAAACTGGGAATCTCTGAGGTGGCATATTTCCATATTTCTGACGAGCCTTCCCGGGAGCAGTTTGATTCTTATAAAGCAGCCAAAGAAGTTGTAGAAAAAGATCTGGAAGGTTATCAGATGATGGATGCGCTGTCCGATTACGAATTCTATGAAAAAGGTCTGGTATCCCAGCCGGTATGCGCAGTCAACCATATTCAGCCATTCCTGGAGAAACGTCCGGAAAAGCTGTGGGGATATTATTGCACCGGACAGTACGTGGATGTAACAAACCGTTTCATCGTACAGCCGGGTTACCGTACCAGAATTCTGGGTACGCAGATGTACAAATACCAACTGGATGGATTCCTACACTGGGGCTACAACTTCTACAATGCAGAACATTCCATCTTCCCGATTGACCCATATCGCTGTACGGATGCAGCAGGGGCATTTCCGTCAGGAGATCCTTTTTTGGTATATCCGGGAGCTGACAAAGAGCCGGAAGAATCTCTGCGTATCATGCTGATGGATGAGGCAATGAGTGATCTTTGTGCCATGAATTATCTGGAGGAACTTGCAGGAAGAGATGTGGTTATGAAGTGTATTGAACCGGAAGGCGGAGAGAAGGTAGAGTTTGAGTCTTATCCGAGAAGTATTGCTTATCTGGTGGAGATGAGGAAGAGAGTGAATCGGGAGATTGAGAAGAGAGTTAAGTAGGTTGGAATAAGACGGACGCGGCAGGCGTCGGATCTCAAAGTTTGCCCTAAACGCCCATAAAGCGTTGCCAGATCAGCAAGCAGTCACCAGCTGCGTCCGTCTTATTCCAACCGGGAGAAAAGAGTGTGTGAAAAAGGGAAGGCATTCGGTTTTGGCTGAATGTCTTCCCTTTTGTTTTTTTGATTTATGTTATTTGTTACCTGCACGAATTATTGATGATAAAAGCCGCGTCGTGTAGGTTGGTGCTTTAGAGCGTGTCTGAAAAATCATTTCCGCAATCTGCAAGCCCCACTTTGCGGGAGATTTTACCCTCATTCGGTTGCCGTAGCCCGCTACGCCGCCCTCATTCGGATAAAATCTCCCACAAACTGGGACTCGCAGCTCACGAAAAGCCTTTTTCAGACACGCTCTAGTTGCTATTCTGTGCCAGAAAAATTTTTTACGGATGATGCATACTCGGATGGGGTCATTCGGGTAAATTTTTTGAATTGCAAAGAAAAATACTGGTAGGAGGAATAGCCTAGCATATCGGAAATCTGAGTGTAGTTATATCGCCTCTGGCGGATCATTTTTTGGGCGGTTTCGATTTTCAGACGGCAGAAGTAGTCGATAACGCCGCAGCCTGTTTTTTCATGAAATATTTTCTGTAATTGTGAACGCCCTACAGAATTTTCCTTGCAGATCTGCACAACTGTCAGATGCTCAGAAAGATTTCGCTGCAGATACTGTACGATTTCCTGGAAGACTTCATCGGTATCTCTGCGGATCATCGGGTGATCGCTGAATGGCGGGCTGGAAACCGGATCGATAGCAGGCGGTGTGCTGTAGCGGCGCTGCAGACTGATCAGCAGCAGTTCAAGCGATAAAAAAATAATCTGTTCACTGCCGAAATCATGAACGGAATTGCGTTCCAACAGGCAGATGTAAGGATTGTTTAATGGTGTATAAAAAGTTTTTCTGGTTTCAGAGATAATCTGCCCCAGATAAAACCGTTCGTTCTGATTCAGAGATACCCGGCAATTTTCAAAGAACTTCATGCAGGGATTTGTGCATTCAAAAGAAACTACGACGAGATTCGGAGAAGTTTCTCCGTCTCCCCGCAATGCATGAAATTCATTTGGCTTATGAAAAATCATCTCATTAGAAGCAAGAAGGACTTCTTTATCACCCGCGGTCACGAAAAGATTGCCGCTGTCTACGAAGACAAATTCCCAAAAATCGTGAGATTCCCCGTCAAATACATAGTCTTTCATATATTCAAAATAGTGAATGGAATAGATCTTGCGAATATGAAGATCTTCCCTCAGAGTAATACTTTCGTAATTTGGCATTCTTGTCACCTCAGAAGTTATGAATACTAATAACACTTGTAACTGTTCATTACCTTTACAATTACAAAACAAAACTATTTTCAATATTATAGCATAAATAAAACAAAAGACAAAAGAAATTAGAATCAAAATCCAGGCGGTAGGAGTTGACAAAACTACTTTTTTTTCATAAACTATAAGGCAGAAAGCATGAGAAAAGCGATGAACGGAAAGAGTATCTGAAAGAGGAACCACAGAGAGGGACAGTCACTGGCTGGAAGCAGTCCCGGGGAATCGTCGGTGAAGTGCATCCGGGAGCTGATACGGTGAAAGAGAGTAGCCGGATCCGCAGGCAGGCGTTAAGGGCAGAAAGTGGAAGATGGATCCGGAAGATACGTCTTCAAAAAGAGTGGAACCACGGATGACTTCGTCTCTTATTGAGACAGTCATCCTTTTTCTGTTTACAGAAAATAAAATGGAGGGGAACAATGAGTTTTATCAGTCATATCAAAGAAGAGTTCCAGGTGATTCAGGAACGAGACCCGGCAATCAAGACACCTTTGGAAGTGCTGTTATATCCGAGCTTTCGGGTGATGATCAAATACAGACGGGCACACAAATTATATCTGAAAGGTCATTACTTTCTGGCACGGTGGATCTCTCAGCGTGCAGCCAGAAAGACCGGGATTGAGATTCATCCGGGCGCTACGATTGGAAAAGGACTGTTCATTGACCATGGAAGCGGTGTGATCATTGGAGAAACTACGATCATTGGCGATAATGTAACCTTATATCAGGGTGTTACCCTGGGGGGGAACGGAAAAGAAACCGGCAAGCGGCACCCGACTCTGGAAGACAACGTTATGGTGAGCGCAGGAGCAAAAATCATCGGTTCTTTCACTGTCGGAGCCAACTCCAAGATCGGAGCCGGATCTGTTGTGATCGAGGAGGTGCCACCGAACTGTACCGTAGTAGGTATTCCGGGACGTGTGGTTCGTCAGAAAAATATGAAAGTACCGAGAACCAGTATGGATCACTGTCATCTGCCGGATCCGGTGCTGGATGATCTGAAAACGTTGCAGAAGGAATACACGGAAGTGACCAACCGATTGCTGGAAGTGGAAAAAGAACTTCGTTTTATCAAAAATAAAAAAGGAGAATAATAAGATGAAACTGTATAATACACTGACAAAGAAAAAAGAAGAATTCGTACCATTACAGGAAGGTAAGGTTACCATGTATGTCTGTGGACCTACGGTATATAACTTTATCCATATCGGTAACGCCCGTCCGATGATTGTTTTCGACACCGTGCGCCGTTATATGGAATATAAGGGATATGAAGTAAATTTCGTATCTAATTTTACTGATGTAGACGATAAAATCATCAAAAAATCCATCGAAGAAGGCGTAAGTGCAGAAGAAGTCTCAGAACGTTATATCAAAGAATGTAAAAAAGATATGGCGGATATGAATGTAAAACCGGCCACTACCCACCCACAGGCAACGCAGGAGATCGATGGTATGATTGCCATGATCGAAACACTGATGGAAAAAGGATATGCGTATGATGTAAACGGAACGGTATACTTCCGTACCAGAAAGTTTGAAGAATATGGAAAATTATCCCACAAAAATCTGGATGATCTGAGATCCGGTAATCGTTCTCTTCTGGTGTCCGGCGAAGATCAGAAAGAAGATCCGCTGGATTTCGTCCTGTGGAAACCGAAAAAAGAAGGAGAACCTTTCTGGGTATCTCCATGGGGTGAAGGACGTCCGGGATGGCACATCGAGTGTTCTGTGATGGCAAAAAAATATCTGGGTGAGGAAATCGATATTCATGCCGGTGGGGAGGATCTGATTTTCCCGCACCATGAAAATGAGATCGCGCAGAGCGAGTGCTGTAACGGAAAGACTTTTGCTCATTACTGGCTGCATAATGGTTTCCTGAATATTGATAACCGCAAAATGTCCAAATCCCTGGGCAACTTCTTTACCGTAAGAGAAATCGGTGAACAGTATGATCTCCAGGTGCTGAGATTCTTCATGTTAAGCGCACATTACAGAAGCCCGATCAACTTCAGCAGAGAGATCATGGAATCTTCTAAGAATGCTCTGGAACGTATTATGACTGCAGTTTCCAATCTGACACATCTTGCACAGGAAGCAACAGTGGATGTTTTGTCAGATGCAGAGGAAAAACTGCTTGCAGAGATTCCTGTGTACCGCAAAAAATTAGAAGATGCCATGGATGATGATCTGAATACCGCAGATGCAATCTCTGCAATCTTTGAACTTGTTAAATTTGCCAATACCAATGCAAATGATGCTTCTTCCGGAGCATTTGTCACAGCACTGAAAAAGGAGATTGTTGCATTAAGTGATGTACTGGGCCTTCAGGTAGAAAAGAAAGAAGAAAATCTGGACGCTGAGATCGAAAAAATGATCGAAGAACGTCAGGCAGCAAGAAAAGCCAGAGACTTCAAACGTGCCGATGAGATCCGTGATGAACTGCTGGCACAGGGAATTATTCTGGAAGATACCAGAGAGGGCGTAAAATGGAAACGAGCATAACATATCTGAAAGAACAGTTTCAGCTGAAGGATCCGGATATCCGTTCTTACTCTCCGCTGACACTTGCCTATATCGGAGACGGGATCTATGAGTTATATATCCGCACCATCCTGATCAAACAGGGCAACTGCCAGGTGAATAAGCTGCATAAACAGGCAAGCCGGTTGGTAAAAGCTCAGGCACAGTCAGAGATGGTGCAGGTGCTGGAGCCACATTTTACCCAGGAAGAAGAAGCAGTCTACAAGAGAGGTCGAAATGCAAAGTCCTACACTACAGCGAAGAATGCCACTACAGGGGATTATCGCCGTGCGACGGGATTTGAGGCGGTTATGGGGTATCTGTATCTGACGGATCAGTACTGCAGAATGATCGATCTGATCAAAATGGGATTGGAGGCACTGAAAGATGGAAAATAAAATCGAAGGAAGAAACGCGGTTTTAGAGGCATTACGCGCGGGAAAACCGATTGACAAATTATATGTTCTGGATGGATGTCCGGACGGACCGGTGAGAACCATTATCCGGGAAGCAAAAAAAGGCGATACGATCATCAATTATGTAAAAAAAGAACGCCTGGATCAGTTATCTGAAACGGGTCATCACCAGGGTGTTATTGCGATGGCGGCTTCGTACGAGTATGCTACAGTGGAAGATATTCTGGAAAAAGCCAGGGAAAAAGGGGAAGCTCCCTTTATTTTCGTACTGGATAATATCGAAGATCCGCATAATCTGGGAGCTATGATCCGAACAGCGAATCTGGCAGGCGCACACGGTGTAATCATTCCAAAACGAAGAGCAGTGGGGCTTACCCCGACTGTTGCCCGTACTTCAGCAGGGGCAATCAATTATACACCGGTTGCAAAAGTAACCAATTTAAAACAGACCATGGAACAACTGAAAAAAGAAGGCATGTGGTTTGTATGTGCAGATATGGATGGTACGCCGTATTATCAGATGGATCTGAAAGGACCGATGGGTCTGGTAATCGGAAACGAAGGAGAAGGAGTCAGCAGATTAATCAAAGAAACCTGTGATTTTGTAGCCTCGATTCCGATGAAAGGAGATATTGATTCCCTGAATGCTTCTGTGGCAGCAGGGGTTCTGGCTTTTGAGATCGCCCGTCAGCGTGGATAACAGTGAGGAAAACAGGATGAAGAAATATACAGAGTACACAGACGAGGAGCTGGTGGAACTGCTTCGGCAGGGGGATACAGAGGTTATGGATTATCTGCTGGAAAAATACAAGTTTGTTGTACGCCAGAAAGCCCGTGTTCTCTATCTTGCAGGAGGAGAAGCGGATGATCTGATTCAGGAAGGAATGATCGGACTCTTCAAAGCGATCCGGGATTATCGCGGGGATAAAGAGGCTTCTTTTTATACGTTTGCCCAACTGTGTGTGGACCGGCAGATGTATAATGCCATCCAGTCATCCACCAGGCAGAAACATCAGCCACTGAATTCCTATATTTCTATGAATGGAGAAGAATGGGAAACACAGATGGGCAGTAAAACAGAACAGAGTCCTGAGACAATCATTATTGCACAGGAAAATGCCGTGCAGATGGAAGAAAAAATCAGAAAACAGCTAAGTACTTTTGAAAATGAAGTCCTGACACTTTATCTGGATGGAAATAATTATCAGCAGATTGGTGAAAAGATGAACAAATCATCCAAGTCCATTGACAATGCTCTGCAACGAATCAAGGGTAAGGTCCGGGAGAGTCTTGGCAGGAAAAAATAAAATATTTAAAAAAATCTGAAAAATATGAAAATTATGCTTGACTTTTTCCGGAGCTTTTGCTAAACTATCTAACTGTAGCGGACAGATAAAAACGCTGCAGATGCTGATGTGGCTCAGAGGTAGAGCACTTCCTTGGTAAGGAAGGGGTCACGGGTTCAATTCCCGTCATCAGCTTACAAAGCTCCTTGAAGTGATTCAGGGAGCTTTTTTGACTTACAGGAATTGTTTTCTGTAAAGCAAAAATGTTTTTATGAAGATCCGGTAAAGGATATAACGGGGAAAGAAAGGAGAAGATATTTTATGGTAAGAAAAACAAAGGTAGCAGTCGTAGAACATCCGCGTGGAGGAGAAGGCAGTGTGGAATTTCACCACATTGTATCTGAAGAAGAACTGAACGGACACGGTTCCATGTATGCCATGGCAGTACTTCGTCCGCACAGCAGCGTTGGCTGGCATCAGCATGTGGGGAATACAGAACCTTATTTCATTTTAAAGGGGAAAGGGGTATTTGTGGACAATGATGGTACAAGAACAGAGGTAGGGCCTGGAGATGTATGTGTGATTGAAGTGGGACAGAGCCATTCTCTGGAGAATCCAAATGACGAAGAACTGGTATTTATGGCGTTAGTTTACAATGCATAAACAGACATATCGGTACGAGGCAATCAAATATCCGTCTAACGAAGATGTGTTTTTCAATGTCCTGTGGCACAACAGGGATTACACTGCACCTCACTGGCATAACGGGCTTGAGATTCTGTATCTGCTTGAGGGAAGTGAAGACTGTTATCTGGGAGAGGAAGAATGCATCCGGATGAAAAAAGGAGATTTTCTGGTAATTAATTCCCGGGTGGTACACAGTGTTCAGTGTCCACGACAGTGTAAGGAGATGCTGATACAGATCCCTTATCCGATGATGAAACGGTTTATTCCTCAGATCGACGGGCTGGAATTTGTCTGTGAAAAGATCACCGGAAGAAAGCACCGGATGGATACGTTTATGGTGGAGAGAGCACTGAGTGCTCTTGCAGAACTGCATCCTTTTCGGTCGCCGGAAGAAACTCTGGAGTTCTACAGCCGGATGTATCATCTGCTGGCTGTACTGGTAAAAGACTTCAGCGTATCGGTTACTTCTGATAAGATGGAAATATCAGAAAAATATATGGAACGACTGGGAATGATCACTTCATATGTGAAGGAACATTATACGGAAGAAATTTCGCTGCAGGAGATTGCGCGGCTGGTTTCTCTGAATCCGGATTATTTCACGCGATTTTTTAAGAAATATATGGGCATGACATTTCTGGATTATGTGAATTCGGTGAGAATGGAACATGTTGTCAGAGATTTGCAGAGAACAGATCTGAGTGTCCAGAAGCTGCTGGAGATTCATGGTTTCACTAATTATAAATTATTTATGAAAATGTACAAATCCAGGTTTGAGAGTACACCGGGAAAGATGCGAAGATACCGGAAAGAACAGAAGATAGAAGATTAACAGACGAAAGAGATCTGCCGGCAAAGAACCGGAAGATCTCTTTTAAAGTTGCGTTGCATATCAATAATTGATCCGGTGGATCAATTTTGATTTCCTCCGGGAAGATAGGACGGTTGTAGTTGTATGGGGATGTGGTTACTGTGGGGAAACTTTGCTCTGATCGACTTTACGTTGTGGGTAAGTTCGATTATAATGGAAAAAGGTAACTGTTCAGTAACTTCACAGTTACGGAAAAAGATCAAAGGGAAATATGTGGGGAAAGAAAAGGGGAGAAAGAAATCATGAGTGAAATAACAGAACAAAATCAGGATCGGCTGATCATCGTGATTCCGGCATATAACGAGGAAGAAAACATAGAAAATGTAGTAGCACAGTGGCATCCCATCGTGGAAAAAACAGGAGGGGACAGTCGACTGTTTGTCATCAATGACGGAAGTACAGATCGGACGCAGGAGGAACTGGATCATCTGCAGGGAAAATATCCGCAGCTTCGCACGGTAAAAAAAGAAAACCAAGGACACGGTGCCACTATTTTATATGGCTACCGCTGTGCGATTGCGGAAGGGGCAGATTATATTTTTCAGACAGATTCTGATGGACAGACTCTGCCGGAAGAATTCTGGAAGCTGTGGGAAGACAGGAAAAAGTGTGGGCTTTTGATTGGAAGCAGAAAAAGAAGACAGGACGGCTGGCAGCGGATCTTTGTGACACGGGTTCTTCGACTGGTGATCCTTGTAACATTTCACTGCTGGGTGGAAGATGCCAATACACCGTTCCGGCTGATGCGGGCTGCAGAACTGGAAGAAGTTTTAAAAGAGATTCCAGCACAGTATTTTCTGGCAAATGTACTGATGACGGTGCGATATACAAAAGAAGGACGGCGGGTAATGTATTATCCAATTACATTCCGTCCGCGACAGGGTGGAGTCAATTCCATCAATATGAAAAAAATTGTAAAAATCGGTAAAACAACACTAAAAGACTTCCGGAAGTGGGGAGGTGCGAAACAGTGAATGAGAAAAGAAAGGGAATATGGAAAGCTGTTGTATTGACGGTGCTTTTTATGAGTGCACAGGTCCTGCTAAAAGAGGACGGAAAAGTATTTGCTGTCTGGTGGCTGACCATACTGGTGCTTGGATGGTGCAGTTTTCCGCTTTGCCAGTATCTTTTTTCCGGATTCCGTGACAGAGGATATCTGGTGGCAAAGATATTCGGTATTGCAGGTGCGGGATTTCTGATGTGGTTGGGAGCAAGTACGGGAATTGTACCGTTTACGCATGTGGGCTGTCTTGTAAGCACAGGTGTACTGGCAGCTGTCTGCTGGGGTGTCTGGATTGCGCTAAAGAAACAAAAGATAAAGGACAAAACGTCCTGGAAATTTACAACAGAATGGTACCAGACAGTGCTGGATGATGAACTGGTATTTATCTTATTCTTTCTTCTATGGACTTATGTGGCGGGATTTCGCCCGGCAGCGTACGGAACAGAAAAGTTCATGGACTATGGGTTTATGATGGCGATGATGCGCAGTACCACACTTCCGGCGAAGGATCTGTGGTATGCGGGAGCAAAAATCAACTATTATTATGGCGGACAGTATTTTGCTGTATTTTTAACGAAACTGACCAATACGCAGGTGGCACAGACGTACAATCTGATGCGGACACTGGTGGCAGGGTTTTGTTTTTCCGTTCCGTTTGCTCTGGTACGCCAGATGGTACTTGACAGCTGGAAAAGAGAAAAACCGGCACTGCTTGGCGGTGCCCTTGCGGGGGCAGGGGTATCTCTTGCCGGAAATATGCATTATGTGGTGATCGGAAAACTTCTTCCGTGGATCCGGGAGATCTTTCATCTGCCAAAAGGGGATTATACTTACTGGTTTCCGAATTCCACCCGTTATATCGGCTATTATCCGGCGGGAAATGATAAAACGATTCATGAATTCCCTTCCTACTCCTTTGTTTTGGGCGACTTACATGCCCATGTGGTCAATCTGATGTTTGTGGTGGCACTGATCAGTCTGGTTTATGCGATGATGCAACATTACAGCGGAAAAAATGCGCTGCAGGCGGAGGTGACAGGAAATAGGAATTTTTGTAAAAACCAGGTGGCGGCAGCTCTGACAGATCCATACGTGCTGGTGTTTGCTTTTCTGATCGGTATGTTTCACTGGACGAATTACTGGGATTTTGTCATCTACTATGTGATGGGTGGCATGGGAGTGATCTGGTGCAACTGCCAGAACTATAAAGAACTGGAAAAACCGCATCGTATGAGAATGACGATGGGGATCAGCCTGCTTCATGCGGTATGGGTATTCTTACTGGCAAACATAGCTGCACTGCCGTTTACTTTGCAGTTTCAGAGCATGGTCAGTGAAGTGGCACTTGCACAGAACCATTCCAGACCATATCAGTACTGGCTGATCTGGGGACTTCCGGTCATCGGGACAGTGCTTTTTTTCTGGTGCGTGAAACGGGAAGGTGCGAAAAAAGCGGATGATTTCGGTGTGCTGCTGGGGATCTCGGCTCTGGGGCTGATCGTGATCCCGGAGATCGTTTATGTGAGAGATATCTATGAAAAAGAATACGCCAGATCCAATACAATGTTCAAATTAACCTATCAGGCATTTACGATGTTTGGAATCTTATTTGGGTATGCACTGATCCGTCTGTGGATGGAGAAGAGGCATGTGATACGAAAAATTCTTACCAGCGTGGTGTTTGCCTGTTTTGTGGGCTGTTGTTTTTATACGGTAACTGCTGTGCATGCATGGTTTGGTCAGATATGGGATCCGGCGCAGTATCAGGGACTGGATGCTACCGCATATCTTGAGACAACCTTTCCGGAAGATGCTGCGGCGATCCGCTGGCTCAATGAACATGTTACCGGCGATCCGGTGGTTCTCGAGGCAAATGGAGACAGCTACAGTGACTATGAACGGGTGTCCGCGATGACGGGACTTCCCACAGTGCTGGGCTGGTATGTCCATGAATGGCTGTGGCGAGGCGATACCGGGGCACTGAATGAGCGTGCACAGGAGGTAGAGGCTATCTATACCTCGACGAACCAGGAAGATGTAAAAAAACTGCTGGAAAAATATCAGGTCAGGTATATTTTTGTGGGCGCGAGAGAACGGGAAAAATATGCGGCACTGAACGAATCCATGCTGCAGTCGCTGGGAAATATTGTATTTTCCGACGAACAAAGCCAGACTTATGTGCTGCAGGTTGCATTTTCGGGGCAGTAGGCTATAATAAAAAAGATACAAAATACGCGGTACACCCGACAGGGAGGACCAGCGGATGAGAAGAAAGGACGGACAACCTATGTTGAAAGGAAAAACAGTGGTTCTGGCGGTAAGCGGAAGTATTGCAGCATATAAGATCGCTTCTCTGGCGAGTGCCCTTGGCAAACTTCACGCTGATGTGCAGGTGCTGATGACACAAAATGCCACGAATTTTATCAATCCCATCACCTTCGAGACCTTAACAGGAAATAAGTGTCTGGTGGATACGTTCGACCGGAATTTTCAGTATTCGGTAGAACATGTGGCACTGGCAAAGCGGGCGGACGTGGTTCTGGTAGCACCGGCTTCTGCCAATGTGATCGGAAAAATTGCCAATGGAATTGCAGATGACATGCTGACAACAACGGTGATGGCATGTAAATGCAAAAAAATCATTTCTCCTGCGATGAATACACAGATGTTTGAAAATCCAATCGTGCAGGATAATCTGAAAAAGCTGGAACACTATGGATATGAAGTGATTCAGCCGGCAGTCGGACTTCTGGCATGTAAAGACGTGGGCAAAGGAAAGATGCCTGAGCCTGAGACTCTGCTCGAATATATTTTACAGGAAGTGGCTTATGAAAAAGATCTGAAAGGCAAAAAAATCCTTGTGACAGCAGGACCGACCCAGGAACCGATCGATCCGGTGCGGTATCTGACAAATCACTCCAGCGGGAAAATGGGGTATGCGATTGCAAAAGTCTGTAGCATGCGAGGTGCGGAGGTGACACTGGTCAGTGGAAAAACTGCCATAAAACCACCACTCTTTGTGGAGGTGGTGCCGGTTACAACAGCGAGAGAGATGTATGAAGCGGTGACCGGCAGATCTGACCGGCAGGATATCGTGATCAAGGCAGCGGCTGTGGCAGATTATCGTCCGAAAACGATCAGTGAGCAGAAAGTGAAGAAAACGGACGGAGAACTCTCTATTGAGATGGAACGGACAGATGATATTCTGAAATATCTGGGTGAACATAAGAGGGCGAATCAGTTTCTGTGTGGATTTTCCATGGAGACGGAACATATGCTGGAAAATTCCAGAAAGAAATTGAAGAAAAAGAATCTGGATATGATCGTGGCAAATAATGTGAAAGTGGAAGGTGCCGGATTTGCCGGAGATACCAATATTGTAACACTGATCACCGGAGACGATGAAACACAGCTTCCGTTGTTAAGCAAGGAAGAAACGGCAGTGGAGATTATGAATAAGATTCTGGAACAGACAGAGAAACAGTTATAAGGGAGAGAATTATGATATTAGCTATTGATATCGGAAATACCAACATCGTAGTGGGATGTATCGATGAACAGAAAACCTATTTTATCGAGCGGGTTTCCACAGACAGAAGTAAGACAGAACTAGAATATGCCATTGTGATCAAAAATGTACTGGATATTTTCAAGATGTCTCCGAAAGAACTTGAGGGTGGTATCGTGTGTTCTGTTGTACCACAGATTACACAGATCGTAAAACTGGCAGCTGAAAAAATACTGAAAAAAGAAGTCATGGTGCTTGGCCCCGGAATTAAAACCGGCATGAATATTCTGATGGACAACCCGGCGCAGGTGGGAAGTGATCTGATTGCAGATGCGGTGGGAGCTATCAGAGAATACAAACCACCGATGATCATCTTTGATATGGGAACTGCGACAACGGTTTGTGTAGTCGACAGAAAGAAAAACTATATCGGCGGAATGATTCTTCCCGGTGTGCGGACTTCTCTGGATGCACTGACGGCGAGAGCTGCGCAGCTTTCTGGCATCGATCTGGAAGCACCGAAACGGGTGATCGGGAAAAATACCATTGAATGTATGAAGAGCGGCATCGTCTACAGCAATGCGGCACTGATCGATGGTGTGATCCTTCGGATGGAAGAAGAACTGGGTGAAAAAGCAACTGTGATCGCTACCGGAGGTCTGGCAAAGAGTATTGTTCCATATTGCAAAGAAGAAGTGATCCTGGATGATGATCTGCTGTTAAAGGGACTTCTTTGGGTGTATAAGAAAAACAGCTGAAAATATAATTCAATCACAGGATAGAAAGAAAAAGGGGAAATGGTTGCATTTCCCCTTTTTATCGTCTACAATAAAATCATAAAACCCTAAGGAAAAGAGGAATTATTATATGAAACTGAAAAAAGATACTATTTGTGTTCAGGGAGGATGGCAGCCCAAGAACGGAGAACCGAGAGTACTGCCGATTTATCAGAGCACTACGTTCCGCTATGAGACAAGCGAAGAGATGGGAAAACTGTTTGATCTGGAGAAAGAAGGTTACTTTTATTCCCGTTTGCAGAATCCGACCTGCGATATTGTAGCACAGAAAATCTGTGATCTTGAGGGGGGCGTGGCAGCTATGCTTACTTCTTCCGGTCAGGCAGCTACGATGCTTGCGGTGACTAATATCTGTGAGGCAGGAGATCATATCATCTGTGCGGCAAAAATCTATGGCGGAACTTCTAATCTGTTAGCCGTTACCCTGCATCGTTTCGGAGTGGAAGTAGATCTGGTGGATCAGGATCTGCCGGAAGAAGAACTGGAAAAATACTTTAAACCGAATACAAAAGCAGTATTTGCCGAGACAATTTCCAACCCGGCAGGTGTTGTACTTGATATTGCAAAATTCGTGAATCTGGCACACAGCCATGGAGTACCGATGATCTGTGATAATACCTTTGCAACACCGATCAACTGCCAGCCATTTCAATTTGGTGTGGATATCGTCACGCATTCCACGACAAAATATATGGATGGACATGCCATGGCACTGGGTGGCTGTATCGTGGACAGTGGAAACTTTGACTGGGAAGCTCACAAAGAAAAATTTCCGGGTCTGACCACACCGGATGAATCGTATCATGGTGTTATTTACACACAAAAATTCGGGAAAAAAGCTTATATTCAGAAAGCGGTAGCACAGCTGATGCGAGATATGGGTTCCTGCCAGTCTCCGATGAATGCATTTCTGACCAATGTAGGCCTGGAAACATTGCACCTGAGAGTACCGCGACACTGTGAGAATGCATTAAAGATTGCGAAATTTCTGGAAAATCATGAAAAAGTGGCATGGGTGGAATATGCAGGGCTGGAAAGCAGCAAATACCATCAGCTGGCAGAAAAATATATGCCAAATGGTGTCTGTGGTGTACTTTGTTTCGGTCCTAAAGGAGGGAAAGAAGGTGCAATGCGATTCACCAATGCACTGAAACTGATCGCAATTGTAACTCATGTGGCAGATGCCCGTACCTGCGTTCTGCATCCGGCAAGCCATACCCACAGACAGCTGAACGAAGAACAGCTGATTGAGGCAGGTGTCCTTCCGGATCTGATCCGTCTCTCAGTTGGTATTGAAGATGTGGATGATTTGATTGCAGACCTTGCGCAGGCACTCGAAGCGGTGTAAAATAGAATCAGGATACTCCGGTACAGGGAAGATGACCGGGGACAGAAAAGGAGAAAGGCATCATGAGTAAAGCACAGGAGCTTATTAAAAAAGAAGGACTGGTGGGAATGATCATCACCGATCCCTATAACATGAGACGCATCAGTGGTTTCCGCGGAGGAGAGGGTGCACTGTACATATCTGCCACCCAGCAGGTCCTGATTACAGATTCCCGTTATACGGAACAGGCAGAAAAAGAAAGTGATTTTACCATTGTTCAGGAACATCGCGGACATACCAGAGAGCAGATTTTTGCAGAATGTCTGGAAAAAGAAGAAGGCACACTGGCAATCGGATACGAAGATCAGTCGCTGCTTTGCAGCCAGTTCGACAAGATGAAAAAAGCACTTCCGGTTAAAGAGTGGGTGCCGATGGGGGGAAAAGTGGATGCACTTCGCAGAATCAAAACTGCAGAAGAAATCGAATATCTGGCACAGGCAGAGCATATCGGTGATGTTGCATTTTCCAGGATCCTGGATTTTCTGAAACCGGGAGTCAGTGAACTGGAAGTGGCAGCAGAACTGGAATATCAGATGAAAAAAGCAGGAGCAGAAGATCTCGGATTTAATACCATTATTGCTTCCGGACTGAATTCCTCTATGCCACATGCGATTCCGGGCAGAAAGAAACTGGAAGCCGGAGACTTTGTAACGATGGATTTCGGATGCAAGTATGAGGGATACTGCTCTGATATGACAAGAACTGTAGTAATCGGAAAAGCCAATGATAAACAGAAAGAGATCTACAACGTGGTTCTGGAAGCACAACTGGCTGGTCTTGCTGCTGTAAAAGCCGGAAAAACAGGTAAGGAAGTGGATAAGGCCGCCAGAGATATCATTACAAAAGCTGGTTACGGTGACTGTTTTGGTCACAGTCTTGGTCACAGTGTGGGTCTGTTTATTCATGAGAAACCAGGACTTGCTCCGTCTGATGAAACCGTGCTGCAGGCAGGTATGATCGAAACTGTGGAACCGGGTATCTATGTACCGGGATTCGGCGGCGTTCGTATTGAAGATATGGTACTGGTTACCGAAACAGGTTGCAGAAACCTGGCGGGTTCTCCGAAGGAACTGATTGAACTGTAAAGCCCAGCCTGGTCACAGGAAAGCAGAAGGTCAGTAGTCAGATAATAAGAATATATGCATAAAAAAGAAGAGATATCTGTGAAAACAGATACCTCTTCTCTTTTTTATGCGAGCAACGAACCAAAGTCCGTGCCTGCACGAGACCGAAAACTATTAAATAATTATGCAGCTGTGCGGAAAATAGCAACTCTGTGTTTATCAAGAATTGTATACACAATCATGCCCAGGATTCCACAGGAAATCACTTCTCCGATACCGACCGTACCCATCAGAAACGGAATCGGAAGCGGCACCTGATAGCCGTAGTGCAGAACAAAGGGAACAATCAGGATATTGGAAATGATCGGTGGCAGTGGAGCTAGGAATTTGTTCCGGTTGCGAAGCAGATAGGTGAAGCAGGCGCCCAGTAAGGTGGCGATACTGCCGAAGATAATATCCGGAAGGATACATCCGCCAAGAATATTACTGATCAGGCATCCCACGAACAGACCGGGGATAGCTGCAGGCGTAAATACCGGAAGGATGGTCAGTGCCTCTGAGACACGAACCTGTACCTCTCCATAGGAAAACGGTGCCAGAATCACGGTCAGAACCACATAGATTGCCGCGATCATCGCAGATTGTGCGAGGAACAATGTGTTACTTTGTTTTTTCATATTCAGTTTCTCCTTTAGTTTTGTTTTACGAGTGGAAGGTCACGAACACTCGATTCATTTTCACGCGGCTTTTGAGTCAGACAGACATGGGTACATGGATATCTGGCGAATGCCGTGGAGGCATATACTGAAAGTATATGACCTACGCCGGAAATCGGCGGTCAGCCCTGTAAGACCTTGTTTTTATGGGCTTTGCGACAGGTCAGAATATAGCATATCAGCTGACAAAAAGCAAGAGGATTTTATAAAAAAATAAAATTGAGAAATACAACTTGTAAAGTTGTGCATACAAGTTATAAGATAGAGGAAAGAATACAGGCAGGAGGTGTGTATTACGGAGAAAGGGAAAAAATATATGTCCCTGATGGAAGAATTGAAAAGTAAGATTCTTTCCGGTGAGATCCGACCCGGCGCGAAGCTGCCATCGGAAAATGAACTGGCGCAGGAATATGAGATCAGCCGCCATACAGTGCGAAAAGCATTGGCGATTCTGGTAACAGACGGATATATTACAACAAAACATGGCAAAGGAACTTTCTGTTCCGACAGGATGGCGCACCGGAAGAATTCGAAAAATATTGCAGTGGTTACGACTTATATTTCCGATTACATTTTTCCACGTCTGATCCAGGGGATGGATCGGGTACTGACAGAACAGGGGTACAGTATCATGCTGAAAAATACCGGAAACAGCCGGCAGAAAGAAGCACAGTGTCTTGAAGACATTCTGACTAAGGATGTGGACGGACTGATTATCGAACCGAGCAAAAGCCAGATTTTGTGCAGAAATATGCCTCTGTATGAGCAGCTGGACCGTATGGGCATCCCGTATGTCTTTATCCAGGGAAGCTACCTGCAGATGAAAAATAAACCGACGATTCTCCTGGATGATGCGAAAGGTGCGTACCTGCTGACAAAATATCTGATCGATACAGGACATCGACAGATCGCCGGTGTTTTCAAAGCAGATGACAGCCAGGGGGCAGAACGTCACAAAGGATATGTCAAAGCACTGCAGGAAGCAGGAATGTCTTATCAGCCGGAACTGGTGGTGTGGTTTCATACCGAAGACCGAAAGGTAAAACCTGCGGTGATGGTACAGATGATGCTGGAGGCGGAACTTCCGATTGATGCAGTGGTCTGCTACAACGACCAGATTGCGGTGGAAGTGATCCGGATGCTGGAACGGATCGGGAAAAAAGTACCGGAGGATCTGTCCGTGACAGGCTACGATGATTCGATGATCGCAAGAACCGGTCCGGTGGAATTGACGACGGTGTCTCATCCACAGGAAAAACTTGGCGAGATGGCAGCAGAACTTCTGCTGGAACTGCTTCATGGGATACCACCCGAAGAATCCAGAGTACTTCGCCTGATTGAACCGGAGCTGGTGATCCGAAAGTCTTGTATGGAACGCCGGTGAGAGGAGAATAAAAGAAAACGCTGGCAGCAGGCATCCGGAGTTTTTCGGAAAAAGGAAATAGAAAACATCAGTAACAGATAAAAATCGAACAAAAAACCTGTTTGATAAAAAAATAAAAACGAGCAAAATAAGGAGGAATTTTTCACATGAAAACAGCAAAAAATTATAAGTTCTGGTTTGCAACCGGCTCACAGGATCTGTACGGAGATGAGTGTCTGCAGAAAGTAGCAGAACATTCAAAAATCATTGTAAACGAACTGAACAAATCCGGGATTCTTCCATATGAAGTGGTATGGAAACCAACCCTGATCACAAATGAAGTCATCCGTAAAACGTTTAATGATGCAAATGCAGATGAAGAATGTGCGGGTGTGATCACCTGGATGCATACGTTCTCCCCGGCAAAATCCTGGATTCTGGGATTGCAGGAATACCGGAAACCACTGTTGCATCTGCATACGCAGTTCAATGAAGAAATTCCATATGATACGATTGATATGGACTTTATGAATGAAAATCAGTCTGCTCATGGCGACCGTGAATATGGACATATCGTATCCCGTATGGGAATTGTCCGTAAAGTTATTGTCGGACACTGGGCAGCGAAAGAAGTGAAGGAAAAGATCGCTTCCTGGATGCGCACTGCAGTCGGTGTCATGGAAAGCAGCCATATCCGTGTGATGCGTATTGCGGATAATATGAGAAATGTAGCGGTTACCGAGGGCGACAAAGTAGAAGCGCAGATCAGATTCGGTTGGGAAATAGACGCTTATCCGGTTAATGAAATCGCAGAAGCTGTACAGGCAGTTGGAAAAGGTGATGTGGATGCGCTGGTAGAAGAATATTACAGTAAATACCAGATTCTGTTAGAGGGACGCGATCCGGAAGAATTCAAAAAACATGTAGCCGTACAGGCACAGATCGAGATCGGTTTTGAGAGATTCCTGGAAGAGAAGAATTATCAGGCGATTGTTACTCATTTCGGTGATCTTGGCGCACTGCAGCAGCTGCCGGGTTTGGCCATCCAGCGACTGATGGAAAAAGGTTATGGATTCGGTGGTGAAGGTGACTGGAAGACCGCAGCCATGGTACGTCTGATGAAGATCATGACTACAGGCAAAAAAGACGCAAAGGGAACTTCCTTTATGGAAGACTATACATACAATCTGGTTCCGGGAAAAGAAGGTATTCTGGAAGCACATATGTTGGAAGTATGCCCAACCATCGCAGACGGTCCGATTTCCATCAAAGTGAATCCATTGTCTATGGGTGACAGAGAAGATCCTGCAAGACTGGTATTTACCTCGAAAACCGGTCCGGCTATTGTAACATCTCTGATTGATCTTGGCGATCGTTTCCGTCTGATCATCAACGATGTAGATTGTAAGAAGACAGAAAAAGAGATGCCGAAACTGCCGGTAGCAACCGCATTCTGGACTCCACAGCCAGATCTTGCCACAGGTGCAGAAGCATGGATTCTTGCAGGAGGAGCTCACCATACCGCATTCTCCTACGATATCACCGCAGAACAGATGGGCGACTGGGCAGAAGCGATGGGTATCGAAGCAGTTTACATTGATAAAGATACGCAGATCAGAAATTTCAAGAACGAACTGAAATGGAATTCTATGTATTATAAACTGAACAAATAATCGTTCCAATAACAGGATGGAGAAAAAAATGACAGATAAAAATCAGATTATAAAAGAGATCCGGGCTGGGGAAACCAGCCTGGGAATCGAATTCGGTTCCACCAGAATCAAAGCGGTTCTGGTAGGCAAAGAGCATGCACCGATCGCTTCCGGAAGCTATGAGTGGGAAAACCAGCTGGTAGACGGCATCTGGACCTACAGCCTGGAAGATATCTGGAAAGGATTGCAGACCAGTTATCAGGAACTGGCAAAAGATGTAAAAGAACAGTACGGAGAGATTCTGACAAAGATCGGCTCCATGGGATTCAGTGCCATGATGCACGGCTATATGCCATTTGACGAAGAGGACAATCTTCTGGTACCGTTCCGTACCTGGAGAAATAATATCACCGAGCAGGCGACCGATGTACTGACCCCGCTATTTGGTCAGCAGATTCCACAGAGATGGAGCATCGCACATCTGTATCAGGCCATCTTAAACGGTGAAGAACATGTAAAAGATATCACATTTTTCACTACACTGGCCGGTTATATCCACTGGAAACTGACCGGGAAGAAAGTTCTGGGTGTCGGCGACGCTTCCGGTATGTTCCCGATCGATTCGGAAACCGTAGATTATAACCAGAAGATGGTAGAACAGTTCGATGAACTGAAAAAAGAAAAAGGATATCCATGGAAACTGAGAGAGATCCTGCCACAGGTTCTGTCTGCAGGAGAAGACGCAGGTACGCTGACCGAAGAAGGTGCAAAACTTCTGGATGTAAGCGGTAACTTGCAGCCGGGCAGTCTGGTGTGCCCGCCGGAAGGTGACGCAGGAACCGGTATGGCAGCGACTAACAGCGTAGCTGTACGCACCGGTAACGTATCCGCAGGTACTTCTGTATTTGCCATGATCGTTCTGGAAAAACCACTGTCCAAGGTATACGGAGAAATTGATATGGTGACAACACCGGACGGTATGCCGGTAGCTATGGTACATTCTCAGAACTGTACCTCAGATCTGAACGCATGGGTGAACCTGTTCCGGGAAAATCTGGAAAGTTTCGGCGTGAAAGTAGATACTAATACACTGTACGGTACTTTATATAACAAAGCCTTAGAGGGAGATGCAGACTGCGGCGGACTGCTTCCATACTGCTATTTTTCCGGAGAACATATTACACACTTTGAAGAGGGACGTCCGTTATTTGCGCGTACACCGGACAGCAAATTTACCCTGGCGAACTTTATGCGAAGCCACCTGTTTACAAGTGTGGGTGCACTGAAACTGGGTATGGATATCCTGTTAAAAGAAGAAGGTGTGGTTGTAGATAAGCTTCTTGGGCACGGTGGTTTCTTCAAGACAAAAGGTGTGGGACAGAAGGTGATGGCGGCAGCGGTCAATGCGCCGGTATCCGTGATGGAAACAGCAGGAGAAGGCGGTGCCTGGGGAATCGCTCTTCTGGCTGCTTACCGTAAAAATAAAACAGAAGGCGAGAGCCTTGCTTCTTATCTGGAAGAACAGGTATTTGCAAAAGAAGAAAGTGTACAGATTGCACCGGATCCGAAAGATGTGGAAGGATTTGAAGCTTTTATGGACAGATATAAAGAGGGACTGGAGATTGAGCGTGCAGCAGTAGTACATCTGCACTAGGCAGGAGGAAATTATGTTAGAAGAATTAAAAAAAGCGGTATATGAAGCCAATATGCTGCTTCCAAAATACAATCTGGTAACCTTTACCTGGGGAAATGTCAGCCAGATTGACCGGGAAACTGGATATTTTGCCATCAAACCCAGTGGTGTGGACTATGACAAACTGACACCGGATGATATGGTGCTCATGGATCTCGAGGGAAATAAGATTGAGGGAAGATACAATCCATCCTCTGATACACCTACTCATCTGGAATTGTACCGTGCATTTCCAAAGATCGGCGGTGTGGTACATACGCACTCTCCATGGGCAACCAGCTGGGCACAGGCAGGAAGAGGAATCCCGTGTTACGGAACCACCCATGCAGATTACATGTACGGAGAAATCCCGTGCGTGCGTTGCCTGACAAAAGAAGAGATCGATACGGCGTATGAGAAAAATACAGGACTTCTGATCGTAGATTACTTCAAAGATAAAGATTATGAAGCAGTACCTGCAGTTCTGTGCAAAAATCATGGACCATTTACCTGGGGAAAAGACGGACACGAAGCGGTTCATAATGCGGTCGTACTCGAAGAAGTTGCAAAGATGGCGGCACGCTGTGAGATGATCAATCCGCAGGTGAAACCGGCACCGCAGGAATTGCAGGATAAACATTATTACCGGAAACACGGAGCAAATGCATATTACGGGCAGAAATGAAAAAGAGACAGCAGACATCGACAGTAATTGACAAAAAATAATGCAAATGGTATCATTTACGCTGGTACATCGAAAACGATGTACCAGTAATAAGTAAACCAATAAAAAGGAGGCTGTCGGGCGTGTCAGCAGACGATAAAGAGCAGGAAGAGGCAACGCGGGAAAAAAAGCCGAAAATGTCCAAAAAGAAGAAAGGTGCGATTGTTGCCGGGATTTTTCTGGTGCTGATTGTGATCATTGCCGGAGTTGTATATTATATGGGACATCGATATTATACAAAAACCAACTATATGACGGATGATGAAGTTCAGGCATTGATTGAAAAACAGAAAGAAGAGCAACAGGAGAAAGAAACAGAGGAAGAAACGACGGTAGAGGAAGAAGTGGATCCGGAATTGCTGGAGGCACAGCAGAACATGGCACAATATGCATCTGCGGAGCCAATCACTACGGATGGAAATGTATACAATATTATGCTGGTTGGTCTGGATACGACAGATAAAGGCTGGATTGGGAACTCAGACTCTATGATTCTGATCTCTGTTAACTATCGTCTGGAACAGATTTCCATGATTTCCCTGATGCGTGATACCCATGTAATGATTCCGGGAATCGGATACCGTAAGTTGAATGCCACGTATCCCAATGGTGGAGGACCATTGCTTGTCAAGACCGTAGAAGAGAATTACAAGATTGATGTAGACCGATATGTTACGGTGGATTTTGGTTCGATGATCGATATTATCGACGAAATCGGTACCATCGAAATTACTTTTACCCCAAAAGAAGCAGAAAATGCAAACAAAAGTATCAAACAGCAGTGCAGGATACTGGGATTAAAATCTAAAAAATATCTGATTCCGGGTGAGGGAACCTATGAATGTAATGGTATGCAGGCGGTGGCTTATGCACGTATCCGAAAAGTAGGTAATTCCGATTATCAGCGCACAGAACGTCAGAGAGAGGTACTGTTAAAACTTCTTGATAAAGTAAAGGCTATGAGCTTTGAAGATCTGGATCGTCTGGCAACCCGTCTGCTTCCGTTACTGACACATAACGTACCGGAAAGTGAGTTCTGGGGTTTACTGGCAAAAGCGCCGACATTGATGAAGTATAAAATTATTTCCGATCGCATTCCTTATGATGGTATGTATCATGGCTACAACGGGGATCTCGTTCCGGACTGGGAGCCTACCGTACGAAAATTGAAAGAGACGATTTATGGTGCGGATGTACTGGATGAGGAAGGAAATGTGGTGACACCGACGCAGGAGACAGAAACAGCAGATACCACAACCGGAAGTGAAACAGATACACAGAATACGGAATCAACAGGCGATTCCGGTCAGATTACCATGGAAGCAGAAATCGGAACGGGAGATTCGTCCGCACAGATTATCCGTGGAAATGATGCAGATGGGCAGGTAGAGGAAAGCCTGCAGAATAACAGTGGGAAAAAAGCTGCTGTGATAGCGGATAATACAGGTACCGCGGAGAGTACAGGCGGAACGATGAATGAAAAAAAACTGAAGAATCCGTATACTGATCCTGTCTTTGTCCTGCGGGTTCCACAGGCACCGGAGGAAGAGGATAGCAAACTGGTCGACGGTGATTATCAATGGCAGAAACCTAAAGTGAGCAGGGGAATCCAATAATAAAAAGAGCAGAAAATTTTATGGAGCACATAAAGTTTTCTGCTCTTTTTGTGGAAAATGAGTTAAAATCCGTGGGTGTATAAGATCCTGGCTTCTGCGACAACAGCAAAATCCGGTGTGGTATGTTTTGTCTGGTTTGTAGTTGAAAATCAGACAACAATCTGTCATACTAAGGGAAGTGAAGAAATGTATTTCTGAAATATCAGATACCGAATTTTCAGGGATACAGGAAAGAAGGGCTAATAATGAAGGTATTTGCACATCGAGGATTCAGCGGAAAATATCCGGAAAATACTATGCTGGCATTTAAAAAAGCGGAAGAAGTTGGCTGTTATGGCATCGAGTTGGATGTACAGCTGACGAAAGACGATGAGATCGTGATCATGCATGATGAGACCATTGACCGAACGACCAGTGGAACAGGAAATATTCGTGATTATACGTATCAGGAATTGTGTCTTGTTGACTGCTACGGAAAGTTTGAAGGAAAATATGACTTTCAGCGGATTCCAACGCTGCGGGAGTATCTGACCTGGGTAAAGGATACGGGACTGGTTACCAATATTGAACTGAAAAACAGTGTGTATTACTACGAACACCTGGAAGAAAAAGTAATCGATATGGTGCGGGAATTCCAGATGGAAGACCGCGTGATTTTTTCTTCCTTTAATCTGGTATCCATCAACAAATGCAAGAAAATGCTGCCGGAAGTTCCAATGGGATATCTGATGGAAGCACGGATGGATAATATGGGATTTTTCACAGAAGAAAATGGTGTGGAATATTATCATCCGGATAAGAACTTTCTGACAGAAGAGATGGTGCGGGATTGTCATGCGCATGGGATTGGTGTCAATGTGTGGACTGTCAACAAAAAAGAACTCATGGAACAGTTAAACAACTGGAACGTCGATGGTATTTTCACAAATTTCCCGGATCGGGCCAAAGAACTGGGACTTGAAAAATAAAAAATCGTAACTGTCCGTATCTTTCGCAACGGCTGTTGAATAGTAAAAAAACTAATGTCCTGTTCTAAAAAAGGCATAAAAGTTTCATATTTTTTTAAGAATTCAATTATTGCGGTGAAAAGCATTCGTCTGTATAATAGTCATAACTGATACTCTCTACAGAAAACAGCAAAACAGATATGAAAAAAGCAGAGTAATAAAAGAAAAATCAGACAATATGAAAAACAAGCAACGTAATTATCAAAAAGTCTGACAGTTACGAATAAAAGGACAGGAGGAAAGAATATGGCGGGATTTAAATTAAAAGTAACACCGGAGATGGAAAGCTTAACACAGGTATGTGTGGAAAACAGTAAGATGGATCCGTCTCTGTATGGAAAATACGATGTAAAACGTGGGCTGCGTGATGTCAACGGAAAAGGTGTGTTGGCAGGTCTGACACAGATTTCGTCCATTTGTTCCACAGATGTGGTGGATGGGAAAACAGTTCCCTGCGAAGGAAGATTATACTATCGCGGGTATGATATCCATGAACTGACGCAGGGATTTTTAAGAGAACAGCGTTTTGGATTTGAAGAAGTTACTTATCTGCTGTTATTCGGAAAGCTGCCCAACGAAAAAGAACTGGCAGACTTTAAGGTTCTGCTGGCGGGCCAGCGATCTCTGCCTAAGAACTTTGTCCGCGATGTTATCATGAAAGCACCGACCAAGGATATGATGAATACGTTATCCAGAAGTGTGCTGACGTTATATGCCTATGATCATAATGCGGATGATACTTCTTTGCCGAATGTCCTCCGTCAGTGTCTGAATCTTATCAGTGTTTTTCCGATGCTGTCGGTCTACAGTTATCAGGCATATAATCATTATATCAAAGGAAAAAGTTTGTATATCCATAATCCGGATCCGAAACTTTCTGTTGCAGAAAATATTTTGCTGATGCTTCGTCCGGATATGCAGTATACGCAGTTAGAGGCAACGATTCTGGATCTTGCACTGGTGCTGCATATGGAGCATGGTGGTGGTAATAACTCAACATTTACCACTCATGTGGTGACTTCTTCAGGAACAGACACGTATTCGGCAGTAGCAGCCGCCCTGGGTTCCCTGAAAGGACCGAAGCACGGTGGTGCCAATATCAAAGTAGTCCAGATGTTCAAAGATATGAAAAAACAAGTGAAAGACTGGACGGATGAGGAAGAAGTAGGAGCTTACCTTCGCGCGCTGCTTCATAAAGAAGCTTTTGATAAAAAAGGCCTGATCTATGGAATGGGGCACGCTGTATATTCCATTTCCGATCCGAGAGCAGAAATCTTCAAAGGGTTCGTACAGAAACTGGCCCATGAAAAGGGCAAAGACAAAGACTTTGCACTTTACAGTATGGTAGAACAGCTGGCACCGAAGATTATTGGAGAAGAGCGTCATATTTATAAGGGCGTAAGTGCCAATGTGGATTTCTACAGCGGATTTGTGTACAGCATGCTGGATCTTCCGACCGAGCTGTTCACACCAATGTTTGCCATTGCACGTATCGTCGGCTGGAGTGCACACCGGATGGAAGAACTGATCAATATGGATAAGATTATTCGTCCGGCTTATAAAACAGTAAAAGAAGAAGAAATTTACCGTCCTCTGGAAGAACGGTAAACAAAGAAGAAAGGAAGCGTTACAAACATGAAACGAGCAGGTCTGGTACTGGAAGGTGGAGCAAACAGGGGTGTTTTTACCAGCGGAGCACTGGACTATCTGATGGAACAGGATTTTTATATTCCGTATGTGGTTGGAACTTCCGCAGGTGCGTGCAATGCGGTGGATTATGTGTCAAGGCAGCCACTGCGTACAAAGAACTGTACCATTATTACGGATAAGAAGAAGCGTTATGTAACAATAAAAAATACACTGAAGACGGGAACATTGCTGGATATGGATCTGATTTTTGAAAAATATCCGAATGAAATCTTTCCGTTTGATTTTGATACTTTCCTGAATTCGGACATGCAGTGCGAGATGGTGGTGACCAACTGCATTACAGGAAAAGCGGAATATCTGAGCGAACACTCCAGTGCAAAACGGATGATGGATATCTGCAGAGCGTCGTGCAGTATGCCGCTGGCGACGAAAACAGTATTTGTGGACGGCATTCCGTATGTGGATGGTGGAGTGGCCGATTCCATCCCCATCATCCATTCCCTGAAGACAGGACATCAGAGAAATGTAATCATTCTGACCAGAAATAAAGGCTATCGGAAACATTCCAGCGGAAAACAGGACCGTCTGTTTGAACTCGCTTACGGAAAGAAATATCCGAAACTGGTCGAAGTACTCGAACAGCGTGCAAAAGTCTATAACAAGACGTTGTATTATATTGACAAATGGGAAAAAGAAGGAAAAGTATTTGTTCTCAGACCGGAGATCGAGCCGGTAGCCCGTCTGGAGCGGGATACACAGAAGCTGGAGAACTTTTATCAGCATGGTTATGATCTGATGGAAGAGAAATTTGAGGAAATGAAATGGTTTTTAAACCGTTGATTAGAGGGAGAACAAAAGATGCTGTTTGAAACATTTTATCCGGATACCTGGGTGGATTCCACCTATCAGATTGATTTTGATGAACTGTATAAAAAAGGATACCGTGGCCTTATCTTTGATATCGACAATACTCTGGTACCTCACGGAGAACCGGCAGATGAACGGGCGAAAGCGTTGTTTGCGCATCTGAAAGAGCTTGGTTTTTCCTGCTGTTTGTTGTCGAACAATCAGCTGGAGCGTGTGCAGATGTTCAACAGAGATGTGCAGGTGCATTATATCGAGGATGCACATAAGCCTTCCCGCAAAAATTATCTGAAAGCGATGGAACTGATGGGCACGGATTTGTCTGATACTGTGTTTATCGGTGATCAGCTGTTTACTGATGTGTATGGGGCAAAGAGGACAGGAATGGCGAATATCCTTGTGAAACCGATCCATCCGAAAGAAGAGATTCAGATTGTCTTGAAACGGTATCTGGAGAAAATTGTTTTGCATTTTTATCAGAAAAACAGGAAATCTGGGCGTATTTGAAAAAATTAGTTGAAAAATCCCTGTAGTTATTATAGAATATGAGTAGCCAAGCTCAAATATATTAAGACGGCAGATACCCGGAAATCACCGGGTATTGTGAGTTATAAGGAGGAATATCATATGATTTCAGCAGGAGATTTCAGAAACGGTGTAACATTGGAAATCGATGGAAACGTTGTTCAGATTCTCGAATTTCAGCATGTAAAACCTGGTAAAGGTGCAGCTTTCGTAAGAACAAAATTAAAAAATGTCATCAACGGTGGTGTGGTAGAAAAAACTTTCAGACCTACTGAAAAATTCCCACAGGCTCGTATCGACAGAGTAGATATGCAGTATCTGTATGCAGATGGTGACCTGTTCAACTTCATGAACATGGAGACTTATGATCAGATGGCTGTTGATAAAGATACTGTTGGCGATTCTCTGAAATTTGTAAAAGAGAACGAAACTGTTAAAGTATGTTCTTATAACGGAAGTGTATTCGCTATCGAGCCGCCTCTGTTCGTAGAACTGGAGATCACTGAAACAGAACCTGGATTCAAAGGTGATACCGCTCAGGGTGCTACAAAACCTGCAACTGTTGAAACAGGCGCACAGGTAAACGTACCTCTGTTTGTAAATCAGGGAGATAAAATCAAAATCGATACCAGAACAGGTGAATATCTGTCCAGAGTATAAGATTTAACAGTCGAAATTAATAACAGATCGTAAAACCCCGGAAAATCCTGTATTTTCCGGGGCTTTGTTTTTGAAGCATTGCATAGCAGCAATTGGCAGTGGATCAGTTCAGAGTATGCGGTATGTCTCGGGTTTTCTGTGGCCTTTGCTCACAAAAAACACATCATAGGATATTACCGGTGAACAATAACTGTTGATGGTAACAATGCAGACAGATACAAGAAATTGCTTGCATTTTTAAGAGAAAACATGTATGATATAAAAGTAATTTACATTTCTATTTCAGTGACGTTTCGTCACATTTTCCCCATATGAACATCTGAAATTCATAAAAATCAAAGGAGAACAATTTGAATTATCAGGAATTTCGATGTGAATTTTTAGAACGAATGAAAGAAGTTATGGAAGAGGGGGTGAGTATTACCACCGAAAAAATCATCAAAAATAACGGGGTCGTTATGGAAGGTCTTGTATTAAAAAGTGAGAATGCCCGGGTTGCTTCGATCTTTTATATGGAAGATTATTTTTCTTACTGGGAAAGAGGAGTTCCGCTAGAACAGCTGGTTCGGAAAGTGATGTGGCAATTTGAACATTGCAAACCTCAGATGGATGTGGAAGCGGATTTTTTTCAAAATTATCAGGAAATCAAAGAAAACATCTGTTTTAAACTGATTAATTACGAGAGAAACCGGGAACTGTTAAAAAAGGTTCCGCATAAGCGAATCCTGGATCTGGCGATGGTATTTTATTATCGGATCCAGAAAGATGAGACAATGCAGGCAACCATTCTGGTAGAGTATGCTCATCTGAACGCATGGAAAATTACGCAGGAAGAACTGATCGAAAATGCAAAACGATATACATATCTAAAACTGCCGGCAGAATTTATTAATATGAAGGGTCTGCTGGGTCTGGTACAGGGAAAAGAAAAGCAAATGTATGTTTTGACTAATAAAGAACGGTCACTGGGAGCAGGAACATTCTTATATCCGGGCGTGTTAAAACAGGCTGAAGAACTTCTGGGCGAGCGATTCTATGTGTTGCCAAGCAGTATTCATGAATGTATTCTGATTCCGGAGGAGGAAGGAATGTATCAGGAAGCACTGACAGAAATTGTAACGGAAATCAATGAAAGTCAGGTGGATCCGAAGGAGGTTCTGTCGGATCAGGCGTATTTTTACAGTGCGGAAGATAAAAGAGTTCATTTGTGAAAGCAGCAGATGACGGATAAGTTTTAGGTTACTGGGAACGGAGTGAACAGTAACAGTTTTGGCGAACAAGACTCTTTACAAACGAGAGCAGATGTGTTATTATTTATAAATGTGAGTAAGGTAAAAGTCTCACGGATACGCATCTGTAGCTCAGGGGATAGAGCAATGGTTTCCGGTACCATGTGTCGGGGGTTCGAATCCCTCCAGATGCGTTTCTTTTTACATTTTTCCGGAAGAACGGAAGAAAAATCAGGATCGTACCCAGTCATAAGGAGGCATACGATATGGATGATTTCAGAGAATGGCTGTCAGATAATCTTAGATATTTCATGTTGGGATTTGGCATTCTGGCAGTGGTATTGATTTTATTTTTCGGTGTTCGTTTTATTTCCTCAAAATTCGGAAATCAGAAAACAACCGAACCGAAACAGGAGACACAGCAGGAGACGGAAACACCGACTCCGACGCAGGAAGCAGAAGAAACACCGGCAACAACCGCGGAACCGGAAACAACACCGGTAGCAGGAGAACTGGAACTGAATGCCTATCCGCAGGTCAATGCACTGATAGAAAAATATTATGCAGCACTGACAGGCAAAGACGTGCAGAGTTTAAAAGAACTGGTGGATGAACTGGATCCGTCAGATGAAAGTGCGATCACGAATTCTCAGTATATTGAAGGATACAGTAACGTACAGGTATATACAAAAAAAGGCATGACAGATACCAGTTATGTGGTATTTGCAGCTTATGATCATAAGTATGTGGGTTATGATACACTTCTGCCAGGAATCAGTTATCTATATGTGGATACAAAAGAAGATGGAAGTTTGTATATTGTGGCAGATCCGAACGAGGAACAGCTTGCATATATCAGTGAACAGCTTGAAGATGCCCAGATACAGGAACTGCTGAACAGTACACAGGCATCTTATGATGAAAAACTGGCTTCTGATGAAGCTTTGTCGAAATATCTGTCAGAACTTGGAGTGGAAGGATCTGCGGCCATGGAAGCAGCAGAAGGGGCGCAGATTACCGTAAAATCCAATTGCAATATCAGAAAAGAACCGTCGCAGGATGCAGAATCCATCGGCAAACTGGTGGGTGGACAGACTGTGACCAAGACCGGTGAGGATGGAGATTGGATTAAAATTGAATTTGAAGGACAAACTGGCTATGTAAGGGGCGATATGTTCCAGTAGACAGGAAAAAAAGGACTGTTGCCTTGATCGATTTCAGAAGGTATTCTGAAAAGGTTAAAGTAACAGCCTTTTGCTTTACAGGGAAAAAAGCACCTGAACACCGGAGGAGTAAAAGAATGGAAAGTATTCGGTTGAATAAATATTTGAGTGATGCAGGAATCTGTTCCAGGAGACAGGCAGACCGCTGGATAGAAGAAAAAAGAATAACAGTGAACGGAGAAATTGCCGGAATGGGAATGAAAGTTGCACCGGACAGCGAGGTATGCCTGGATGGAAAACTGATTAAAAAAGAAGAGAAAAAAGTTCTTCTGGCGATGAATAAACCTGCGGGGATTGTCTGTACTGCGGAGAAGAGAGAAAGAAATAATATTGTGGATTACATGAAGTATCCGAAACGAATCTATCCGGTGGGAAGACTGGATAAGGATTCTACCGGGCTGTTACTGCTGACGAATGACGGAGAACTGGTTAACAAGATCATGCGTGCCGGCAATTATCATGAAAAAGAATATCTGGTATCGGTAAATAAACCGGTAACGGAGGAATTCTGCAGAAAAATGAGTCGCGGAGTGGCGATTCTTGATACAGTGACCCGTCCCTGTAAAGTGGAAAAAACAGGAGAAAAAAGTTTCCGGATCATTTTAACACAGGGATTAAACCGGCAGATTCGGCGGATGTGTGAGACACTGGGATATCGGGTGATGACTCTGCAAAGAGTCAGGATCATGAATATTCGACTGGGAAGTTTAAAGGAAGGAACCTGGAGGAACATCGAGGGAGAAGAACGAAAAGAACTGGATGCCCTGTTGTCTGATTCCAGTTCTTTGTCCGTGAAAGAACGAAATGAAAAACAGAGAGAAAGAAGAGGTGGCATATGAACGCAGAAAAAAGACAACAGGCGATCCGACGGATGAAAGAACTGTCGGGAATACTGAAAGAAGCATCCCGCGCATATTATGCTGAGGACAGGGAAATCATGAGCAATCTGGAATATGATGCACTGTATGATGAACTGGTAAAACTGGAAGAAGAGACACAGATGGTCCTGGCAGGAAGTGCTACGACTACAGTGGGATATGAGGCGGTGGATGAACTGCCGAAAGAGGCACATGAAAGTCCGATGCTTTCTCTGGATAAAACAAAAGACAGGGAAGTGTTACGAGGATTCATAGGGGATCACAAAACATTGCTCTCCTGGAAAATGGATGGTCTGACCGTGGTTCTCACTTATTATCAGGGAAAATTGCAAAAAGCAGTAACCCGTGGGAATGGAGTAGTTGGTGAGGTGATCACCAATAATGTACGGGTATTTGATAATATTCCATTAAAGATTCCATATCAGGGAGAACTGACTCTTCGCGGAGAGGCAATTATAACATATTCTGAGTTTGAAAAAATTAACAGTCAAATTGAGGATGTGGATGCAAAATATAAGAATCCAAGAAATCTATGCAGCGGTTCGGTACGCCAGTTAAACAATGAGATCACAGCAAAACGGCATGTACGTTTTTATGCATTTTCGTTGGTAAAAGCAGATGGAGTAGATTTTGAAAATTCCAGACAAAAACAGATGGAATGGTTGAACGATCAGGGATTTGAAGTGGTGGAGTATCGTGTGGTGACAGGAACTGAACTGGATGATGCGATGGAATATTTTGCAACACGGATTGAACAAAACGATTTTCCATCGGATGGACTGGTGGCGCTGTATGATGATATTGCCTATGGTGATTCCCTGGGAAGAACAGCCAAATTTCCACGGAATGCTTTTGCGTTTAAATGGGCAGATGAGATGGTGGAGACTACACTTGAGCAAATCGAATGGAGCCCGTCTAGAACCGGTCTGATCAATCCGGTGGCAATTTTCACGCCGGTGGAGCTGGAAGGATCTACAGTGAGTCGGGCAAGTGTGCATAATATCAGCATTATGCGAAAATTGGAACTTGGCATTGGTGATCGGATCAGAGTTTACAAAGCCAATATGATCATTCCACAGATTGGCGAAAATCTCACGAAAAGCGGTGTAAAAGATATTCCTTCCACCTGCCCGGCATGCGGAGGAAAAACTGTGATCGAAAAGGTGAATGATGTGGAAGCCTTATATTGCAGGAATCCGGAATGTCCGGCAAAGGCAATTAAAGGGTTTACATTATTTGTCAGTCGAGATGCGATGAATATCGATGGCCTGTCGGAGGCAACACTGGAGAAATTCATTGCCAGAGGTTTTATCAAGAATTTTGGGGATATTTTTGAAATCGGCAAACATAAAGATGAGATCATCCGGATGGAGGGATTTGGAGAAAAATCATATGAAAATCTGATAGAAAGTCTGAAACGGGCGAAAAAGACAGAACTTCCAAGGGTGCTATATGCACTGGGTATTCCCAATATCGGTCTTGCCAATGCAAAGATGATCTGCAAAGAACTGAATTATGATATGGAAAAGATTCGTTATGCATCGGAAGAAGAACTGGCGGCGATTGACGGTATTGGTCCTGTTATAGCAAAGAGTTTTGTGAACTACTTCAAAAAAGAAGGAATACAGGAAAAACTGGATCATCTGCTGTCGCATCTCGAAATTGAAGCGGCACCAAAACAGGTAGAAACACAGATTTTTGAGAACATGAATTTTGTGATCACCGGAAGTGTGGAACATTTTGCTAATCGAAAAGAAGTGAAAGAGGAGATTGAGAAGAGGGGCGGAAAAGTAACGGGAAGCGTGACTTCGAAGACTTCATATCTGATCAATAATGATACCCGGTCGGCCTCTTCAAAAAATCGAAAAGCAAAAGAACTGGGAATTCCAATCATTTCGGAAGAGATGTTTCTCAAGATGATGGAAGAGGGAGTATAAGTTCGCTGCATTGACTTTCAGAGGCAGATTGAGTAGAATGTACAGTAACAATGGAGAAAAGAACTACTGAAAATGTGAAAAAAGACAAAAGATACCATAGTGGAACAGAAAGAATCAGGTGCATATAATGGGAAAAATTCAGAGAATTCGGGAATCGAAAACGGGAAAGACAATAGTAAAAAAAGGAAAGAGTGGCATTGGCCGGATTCTGTTTGGGCGGACCGGAATCATCCTTCTGTTACTGCTTTTGCAGCTGGGGATTCTATTTATTGTGTTCAGCAGACTGCAACAGCATATAATTTATGCTTACTGGTCGTTTGTCCTGCTCTCCGCGCTGACAGCGATACTGATTATCAACCGACCGGGAAATCCGGCGTTTAAGCTGGCGTGGATGGTTCCGATTACATTCTTTCCGGTTTTCGGTATGTTGCTGTATCTGTTTGTGGAATTTCAGGCGGGAACAGTGTGGCTGAATCATCGTCTTCAAAATGTAGAACAGCAGATGCGAAAATATGTTTTGCAGGATCCCGATGTTTTTGAAGAACTGGAAAAGACAGATAAACGGGTTGCCAATTTATCCAGATATGTGACAGAAAAAGGTGGTTTTCCGACGTATAAAAATTATCATACGACATATTACCCATGGGGGAAAGACAAATTCGAAGCATTAATTGAAGAACTGAATAAAGCGGAGAAATTCATTTTCATGGAGTACTTCATTGTTGCGGAAGGAAAAATGTGGAACACTGTGCTGGAGATTCTGAAAAAGAAGGTACAGGAGGGCGTGGAAGTCCGGTTTATGTATGACGGTACCTGTAGTATTTCACTGCTCCCGTATAATTATCCGAAAAAACTGGAGGAATACGGAATCAGATGTAAGATATTCAATCCCATCAAACCGGCATTATCTACGGTGCAGAATAACCGTGACCACAGAAAAATTGTAGTGATTGATGGAAAGACAGCTTTTACCGGTGGTGTTAATCTTGCAGACGAATATATCGGAGAACTGGAAAGGTTTGGAACCTGGAAAGATACTGCGATTATGGTTCAGGGAGAGGCGGTAAGAAACTTTACTCTGATGTTTCTGGAAATATGGAACGTAGATGAACCGCAGGAGAATTATGAAAAATATCTGGATGCATCTTATTGTTATGGCATGACGGAAGGGGAAGGCTATGTGATTCCTTACGGTGACAGTCCGCTGGATCATGAGAATGTGGGCGAGCTTGTCTATATGGATATTCTGAACAATGCAAAAGATTATGTGCATATTATGACGCCATATCTGATTCTGGATCATGAGATGCTCACGGCACTTACATATGCGGCAAAACGTGGTGTGGATGTAAAGATTATTATGCCGGGAATTCCGGATAAAGCGTATGCGTTTGCACTGGCAAAGACTTACTATCCTGAACTTTTGCGGGCAGGTGTGAAGATTTATCAGTATAAACCTGGTTTTGTCCATGCAAAATCTTTCACTTCAGATGACTGTAAAGGGGTAGTGGGAACTATCAATTTGGATTACCGGAGTCTGTTTCTGCATTTTGAATGTGCAGTATATTTGTACCAGGTACCACAGATTGCAGATGTGGAGGCAGATTTTCAGGAGACGTTGAAAGACTGTCGGGAAATCAGCATGGAAGACTGGAAAAATGAGAAATTTATTACGAAATTGACGGGAAGAGTACTTCGACTGATTGCCCCGTTGATGTAAATTAAAAAGTAGACAGGAGATGTGTAACAATGCCGATTAAGATACAAAGCGATTTACCGGTAAAAGAGATTCTGGAACAGGAAAATATATTTGTCATGGATGATACCCGTGCGATGCACCAGGATATTCGTCCGATTCAGATCCTGATTCTGAATCTGATGCCATTAAAGGAAGAGACAGAACTTCAGCTGCTCCGATCTCTGTCCAACACACCGTTGCAGATTGATGTGACCTTTATGGCAGTGGCGAGTCATGAAGCAAAGAATACTTCCCGAAGCCATTTGAATAAGTTTTATATAAGCTTTGAACAGGTGAAAGAACAGAAATTTGACGGTATGATCATTACCGGAGCACCGGTAGAACAGATGGAGTTTGAAGAAGTGGATTATTGGGAAGAACTGACGGAGATCATGGAGTGGAGCAAAAGTCATGTAACATCCACTATTCATCTTTGCTGGGGCGCGCAGGCGGGACTGTATTACCACTACGGACTGAAAAAACGTCAGCTGTCAAAGAAAATGTTCGGTCTGTTCTGGCATGAAGTGCAGAACAGAAAGATTCCCCTGGTGCGTGGATTTGATGATCTGTTTCTGGCACCCCATTCCCGTCATACAGAAGTTTCAGCAGAAGATATTCACAATTGTAAAGCGCTGACCGTACTGGCAGAATCCAGAGAAGCAGGAGTTTTTCTATGTATGGCAATGGGTGGACGTCAGATTTTTGTTATGGGACATCCGGAATATGACCGGGTGACACTGGACGGAGAATATAAGAGAGATAAAGGTAAAGGACTGGAAATTGAAATTCCGGCTAATTATTACCCGGGGAATGATCCGGAGCTTCGCCCGAGACTTCTGTGGAGAGCACATGCAAATAATCTGTATACCAACTGGTTAAATTACTATGTATATCAGTGTACGCCATATGATCTTGAAGGAACGCCGTTCTAAAAAGAAAAATCTGTCGAACCCTGTCAGAAAATCAGGAACGAATCTTTGGGTTTTCAAAGAAAGTACGTTGCTAAAAAAATATCCGCCATCTATAATAAAAGCATGAAGCACAGAGCACGTTAAAAAAACAATGTGTGGATGTTACAAAAAATAAAAATATGTACGTGACAAAGATGGCGTACAGGAAAGGATGCGGATGTGAGATACGAAAGTGAAGAAAAGAAAAATCTGATTTACGACCTGATGAACGGAAGTCTGGTCTTGGATGAAGTAAAAGATCTGTGGAAAGACCAGGTAGTAGATGAATTCGCCAAAGGGTCTTACTGCAGTGAACTTTACGAAGAAGTGTATCAGGCAAAAGTGTCATTATGTAATCGTCTCGGAGTACAGGAAGACAGTGATATTGAGACAGTTATTTCCAATTTGCTGCTGATCGGAAAACATCTTTCGATGAAGATGTTTGATTACGGAATGGAAGAAGAACGCAAACAAGAGAAAAAACACATTTGATGAAATTTCCTCTTGCAAATCTGGAGATTTCCTGTAAAATAGTATAGGATTATATGGAAAGCCGGTGGTCTGTAAAGATCTCCGGCTTCGTATATGAGCAACCAGAAACTTTCATAGAGGAAAGGAAACGAATATGATTGCAGCAAATAATGTAACATTGCGAATTGGAAAAAAAGCTTTATTTGAAGATGTAAATATTAAATTCACTGAAGGAAACTGTTATGGACTGATTGGTGCCAATGGTGCCGGAAAGTCTACCTTTCTGAAGATTCTCTCCGGACAGTTAGAAACTACGAATGGTGATATCACTATCACACCAGGACAGAGACTTTCTTTCCTGCAGCAGGATCATTTCAAGTATGATGCGTATCAGGTGCTGGATACCGTAATTATGGGAAATGCCCGTCTGTATGAAATTATGAAAGAAAAAGAACAAATTTATGCAAAAGAAGACTTTACCGAAGAAGATGGTATCCGTGCCAGTGAACTGGAAGCAGAATTTGCAGAGATGGATGGTTGGAATGCAGAATCCGATGCCGAGCAGCTGTTAAATGGTCTTGGAATTCCGACCGAGCTGCATTATGCACAGATGGCAGACCTGAATGGTTCTGAAAAAGTGAAAGTTCTGCTTGCACAGGCGCTGTTCGGTAATCCGGATATCCTGTTGCTTGATGAGCCGACAAACCATTTGGACCTGGATGCGATTGCATGGCTTGAAGAGTTTTTGATTAACTTTGAAAACACGGTTATTGTGGTGTCCCACGACCGTTATTTCCTGAATAAAGTATGTACTCATACTGCTGATATTGATTATGGTAAGATTCAGCTGTATGCAGGTAACTACGATTTCTGGTTTGAGTCCAGTCAGTTGCTGGTAAAACAGATGAAGGAAGCAAACAAGAAGAAAGAAGAAAAGATCAAAGAACTGCAGGAGTTCATCTCCCGGTTCAGTGCAAATGCTTCCAAATCAAAACAGGCGACTTCCCGTAAGAAAGCCCTGGAAAAGATTCAGCTGGATGAGATCCGGCCTTCCAGCAGAAAATATCCATATATTGATTTCCGTCCGAACCGTGAGATCGGTAATGAGGTGTTGATGGTGGAAAATCTTTCCAAGACCATTGACGGCGTGAAGATTCTGGACAATATTTCCTTTACACTGGGAAGAGAAGACAAAGTTGCATTGGTTGGTGGCAATGAGCAGGCAAAAACTGTTCTGTTCAAGATCCTGATGGGTGAGATGGAACCGGATTCCGGTAATTACAAATGGGGTGTGACAACTTCCCAGGCATATTTCCCGAAGGACAATACAAAAGATTTTGATAATGATCTGACGATCGCAGACTGGCTGACTCAGTATTCTGAGATCAAGGATGCCACTTATGTACGTGGATTTCTTGGAAGAATGTTGTTTGCCGGTGAGGATGGTGTGAAGAAAGTGAAAGTACTTTCCGGAGGTGAGAAAGTACGCTGCCTGTTATCTAAGATGATGATTTCCGGTGCGAACATCCTGATTCTGGATGAACCGACCAACCACCTGGATATGGAATCCATCACCGCATTGAACAACGGGCTGATCAAATTTCCGGGTGTTCTGTTATTTGCATCCCACGATCATCAGTTCGTGCAGACAACAGCAAACCGTATTATGGAAATCATGCCAAACGGATCTATGATCGATAAAATTACAACCTATGATGAATATCTGGCAAGTGATGAGATGGCAAGAAAACGTCAGGTTTATCTGATGCAGGAAGAAGATAATTAAATAATAATAAGAGCGGTTTTATTTATCGAAACAGCTTTATGAGACAAGGAGCACTGCCCGTGAAGTCGGGCAGGCTCCTTGTCTGCGTTTTCGGGAAAATGAAGAACCGTTCATATGTTCAAACGTAATGGTTCCGTACTCTGGTATCCTGACGGAAAGGGAATGCACAGATACATGAAAATCAAAAGAAAAGAGGAGTAATTATGACACATTGTTTAAATACATTAGCAAATTTAATTCAGCAGTATATCTGGCTGGCACCGGTTCTGGCACTGCTGGGAGGTCTTGTGACTTCTTTTACCCCATGCTCGTTATCCAGTGTTCCGATGGTCATTGCCTATATTGGCGGATCAGCAAAAAATGATACAAAAAAGGCGTTTCGCCTGTCCCTGACCATGGCGGGAGGTCTTGCACTGACGTTTTTGATCTTTGGTTCACTGGCATCTGTGCTGGGACATTATCTTCATGAGATAGGAGCCTGGTGGTACGGTATCCTTGGGGCAATCATGGTACTGATGGCATTGCAGATCTGGGGTGTGATAAGAATTTTACCGAATCATCCACATGATCACGGAACAGGAGAAGGCCACGGGGAACATGGCTGTGAATGCCATGATCATCACCATCACCATGAAGAAGAACATCATCATCCGGTGGATTGTCAGGAGGGGGACGGACAATGCCACTGCGGTCCGAAAGTAACAAAAAAAGGGTATCTTGGTGCGCTGCTTGCGGGAATGGTGAGTGGAGCGGTGGCTTCTCATTGTTCTACACCGGTGATGATCGCGTTGCTTGCGATGGCGGCTCAGGCCGGGAAGACGGTCTGGGGGATTTTTCTGATGGTAATGTTTGCGATTGGGCACAGTGTTTTACTGGTTACGGCGGGAACGAGTTACAGTGTTGTGGAGAAATGGATGTATGATCCGAAGTATGAAAAGATCAGTAAGACTTTGCGGACAGTGATGGGAGTTTTGATTTTACTGATCGGGGTGGCTATGATTTATTTGGCGATGGTGCATGAAGGGTAGGAACGAAAAACTACTCGTCATGCAACGGACGAAAACCCACGCTTGCCCGATAAGGGCAGACAACCGCTGGCAACGCCAAGCTGAGCTAAGGGTGCCAGCATAAGGCTGTCTGTCCTTACCGGGCAAGCGTGGGCTTTCTGGTGGTTAGTGACGGCAGGAAAAGATAAGTAAGTGAAGAAAATTGTACAGATATGGAATAAGCTATAGAACTCCCGGTGGTATTAGAGCGTGTCTGAAAAATCATTTCCGCAATCTGCAAGCCCCACTTTGCGGTATATTTTACCCTCATTCGGTTGCCGTAGCCCGCTACGCCGCCCTCGTTCGGATAAAATCTCCCACAAACTGAGACTCGCAGCTCACGAAAAGCCTTTTTCAGACACGCTCTAAGAGACAGACTCAAATTTGACTTCGATTACCGGGAGTTCTGTATAGTATCATATTTGTACAGCACTTTTAGTCTAAAGTAAACGAGATAAGGTCTGTTTCATGGATTTTATTTCGTTTTCTCGGCAGATATTAAAGTGTTGTGCAAGCATGGTTTTGGTTCGTTGCCTATGCAAATTAGAGTTTACAGAATGTTTTGTTCATCAGAATTCTCTGCAGCAGTCTTCCAGCAGGTGGAAGAATTGTTCTGCGTGGTAGCCGTCGTTGACGGCGTGGTGGAATTCGGTAGTGATCGGGATTTTTACCCGGCCGTCAACTTCATGATATTTTCCAATCATGACGAAGGGGACGTAACTGACGGTAGGAGTGTTGTAGTGGGTGAAAGAATCTGGTTTGGAGTAACTCAGTGCCGTATAAGTGGTGTTGGGCATAATGGAAATATGTACGTTGTTCAGGTCATCTTCTTTTGGATAGTACAGAGTTTCGCAGGCTTCCCCAAGGGCTTTATCTTCCAGAAATAGTTTATGGAATGCAGCAAAATCCTCGCTATAATCAGTCCACTGATGGGTGAAGAGATGGTTGGAATTTGTGCGAAGAAGAGTGTAATGCGGGTTGACTTGATCGAAGTAACCTACCTGGCCGTTGATTTTGGCATAGCGATAATCCTGATGTCCATTTACGGTTTTGGCGATGCAGTAGCACATGGATGGATAGAATTTCCAGTGATTTTCGTGAATTTTTTTGAGAAACTCCGTGATATCCAGTTCTACAGTCATACAGTACAAATATCCGTGAAAGGCATCGTAGATTTCTTTACGATCCCATTGTTCATAATCAATTGGAATAAACATAGAAGTCATACCTCCTTTAAAAACAGAAAATGATTTGAAAAAAAGGAACAGTTCTCATACTGTTCCTTTTTAAGATACAATAGAATTACAGGCAGGAAGCCGCCTCTTCATCCAGAACAACGGTTACGTCCGGGTGAAGCTGAAGGATGGAAGCCGGTACCTGCGGACGAACCGGTCCGAAGAGAGCTTCTTTTACAATGGCTGCTTTGTCTTTTCCACTGGCAATCAACAGAATCCGTTTTGCACGCATAATGGTGCCGATTCCCATAGTATAAGCCTGTGTAGGAACATCTTCCGGTTTGTCGAAGAAACGGGCATTTGCCTGGATGGTGCTCTCGGTCAGATCCACACAGTGAGTGAATTTAGGGAAATCTTCTGCAGGCTCATTAAAGCCGATATGCCCGTTATGACCAAGACCCAGAAGCTGCAGATCGGTGCCGCCACAGTTCTTTACGATTGCTTCAAAGTCATCGCAGGCTTTCTGCGCATCCGGTTCAGTACCATCTGGAATATGAGTGTGAGCCGGGTCGATATTTACGTGAGAGAACAGATTATCATTCATAAAGTAATAATAGCTCTGATCGTTGCTATGTGTCAGTCCGCGGTATTCGTCTAAATTGACGGTAGTAACTTCAGAAAAATCCAGATCCCCTTTTTTGTACCAGTCTACCAGTGTCTTATAAGCACCGACCGGTGAAGAACCGGTAGCAAGACCCAGAACGCAGTCCGGTTTAGTAATGATCTGTGCGGAAATAATATTGGCAGCTTTTCTGCTCATGTCGTTATAATCTTTTGTTACAATGATTCTCATAAAAACCCTCCTTAGAGATCTTACATATTAAAAAGCGCTGTTCAAATAATGCAGCTGCATCTAAAAATACGTTATCCCATTTACCGCAAAAAAGCAAGGGAAAAGAAAAAACAGAAAGTAGTTACTGAGCACGGAGTGGACAGTAACGAAACGAGTGAACAGTAGCCCTGCCACAAATCAGTGCAGGGCGTTCGCGGTGTCTTCCTCCGATAATGCTTTGATAGAAAGTGCATATTCCGATGGAGACATCCCGGTAAAGGTTTTGAACTGCCTGGAAAAATAATGGATGGAAGTATAGCCGAGCGCATACGAGATCTCTGTAAAATTTGCCTGTTCCTGACGGATCATCTGTTTGGCTTCCTCGATTTTCAGATAAGAAAAATAATGGATCACGCCGCAGTGCTGTTCTTTCTGGAAAAGTTTTTGCAACTGAGACTTTCCAACCAGATTCGCCTGACAAATCTGATCTAGGGTCAGCTGGCTGCGTAGATGATCCTTCATATATAGCAGAATTCGCTGATAGAGAATAGTATCGTTTTCTTTCCTGGTGGATTTTTCAGAAGGATCCGGTTTCTCTTTTTGATTTAGGCGGCGAAGCATCGATAGAAGAAGCAGTTCAAGGTAAAGCTGGATCATCTGCTCTGAGGCAAAAGGAGAATCGGTTCGCCGTTCCATTTTCTTGGTAAACGGATTATCCAGTGGTGTTGCGATACAGTGTCGAGCTTCGCGGATAATCTGGGCAAGAAAGGTCTTTTCAGTTTCACTGATGGTGGTGATGAGATTACGAAACTGCTTCATACAGGAAGAATCACAGGAAAAAGAAATGACTACGAGGTTTGGAGCAATTTTCCCGTTTGCCTGTACATTATGGAATTCATTGGGTTCATGAAAGATGATCTGTCCCTGTTGTAAGGTCAGTTTTTTTTCGCCGGCAGTAACAGTAACTTCCCCCTTGTCTACGCATAAGAACTCCCAGAAATCATGGGATTCTCCGTGGAAGTGATACGTGTTGGTATATTCAAAATAGTGAATGGTAATAATCTGTGTAATGTGCAGTTCTTCGGTTAAGAGAAACGGCTGGTAGGTCATGGTCAAGCACTCCTTTCGGGAAAAAGTATCAGATATGTATTTTATGAAAAGAAGTATAAAATAAAAACTGTATAAAAGCAAGTTTTGTACAAATAAAAGCAAATTTTGTGCAAATAAATAAAAGAGAAAACATGGTAATCTATAGGAAACAGATAACATGAAAGAAATAAAACAGTGGCTACTGAAAAGTTACTAAAAATCATAATAAAAGAAAAGAGGAAGATAACATGAAAAAACCGGTATTGGTAATTATGGCAGCAGGTATGGGAAGTCGTTATGGAGGATTAAAACAGATCGATCCGGTCGATCCGGAAGGCCATATCATTATGGATTTCTCTCTGTATGATGCAAAGAAAGCAGGATTTGAAGAAGTTATTTTCATTATTAAAAAAGAAAATGAAAAAGATTTTAAAGAAACCATAGGAAATCGAATCAGTAAAATCATGAAAGTTTCTTATGTATTCCAGGAACTGACCAATCTTCCGGAAGGCTACCGTGTACCGGAAGGCAGAGTAAAACCATGGGGAACCGGTCATGCAGTGCTGAGCTGTCTGGGAACTCTGGATGCACCGTTTGCAGTTATCAATGCGGATGATTACTACGGAAGTCATGCATTTCAGATGATATATGATTTCCTGACCACCCATGAGGACGATGAAAAATATCACTATCTGATGGTAGGATATATTCTGGAAAATACACTGACCGAGAATGGTCATGTAGCCCGTGGTGTATGCGAGACGGATGCAGACGGTTATCTGATGGGTATTCAGGAACGAACCCATATCGAAAAAAGACCTGATGGTACAACTGCGTATACCGAAGACGATGGCGCGACTTGGACCGTGATTCCGGAAGGAAGCACCGTTTCCATGAATATGTGGGGATTCAGTGCAAGCCTTTTAAAAGAACTGAAAGAACGCTTCCCGGCATTTCTGGATGAAGCAATGAAAACAAACCCGTTAAAGGGAGAGTATTTTCTTCCGTCTGTTGTAAGCGAGCTGCTTGCAGAAGACAAGGCTGATGTAAAAGTCCTGAAATCTCTGGACAAATGGTATGGCGTAACATACAAAGAAGATAAGCCGGTTGTTGTAAATGCTATCTGCAAACTGAAAGCAGAAGGAAAATATCCGGAAAAACTGTGGGAGGAATAAGATCGTGGAACAGATAACAAAAGAAGAACTTCTGGATGTGACCGGAAAATTCGAACTGGGAAATCATATAGAAGTAGTCAGCGTGGAACCTTATGGAAGCGGACATATCAACGATACGTTCCGCCTTGAAGTAAAGGAAGACGGTAAGGAGAAACTGTATATTCTGCAGAGAATGAATAAAGATATTTTTAAAAATCAGAAAGAACTGATGGACAATATTTTACAGGTCACCAGTTTTCTGACAGAAAAGATCAAAGAGCAGGGTGGTGATCCGAACCGGGAAACATTGCAGGTTATCCCTACCAAAGAAGGAGAAGCCTATCTGACAGAGGAAAATGGTGACGGATGGAGAGTGTATCCGTTTATTACAGATTCCCTGAGCTTTGATAAGGCAGATACACCGGAAGCAATGAAAAAGAGTGGTTATGCCTTCGGTAATTTCCAGTACCTCTTATCCGATTTCCCGGCGGAAAAGCTTCATGAGACGATACCGGATTTTCATAACACAGTTGATCGTTATGCAAAATTCGAACAGGCGGTACAGAAAGATGTAATGGGAAGAGTAAAAGAAGTGGAAGCAGAGATCAGCTTTATCAAAGAAAGAGAAAAAGACTGTCACTACTTCGGAGATCTGCTGGCAGCAGGGGAGATTCCGCTGCGGGTTACCCATAATGATACCAAATTAAACAACGTGCTGTTTGATAAAGTAAGCGGCAATGCCATCTGCGTCATCGACCTTGATACTGTAATGCCTGGATTTGCAGCCCATGATTTTGGTGATGCGATTCGCTTTGGTGCAAGTACAGCAGCGGAGGATGAAAAAGATCTGAACAAAGTATCCTGTGATATGACTCTTTTCGAAGCGTACTTTAATGGCTTTATGGAAGGATGTCGTGGCAGCCTGACTGACAAAGAAGTGGAAGCACTTCCGATGGGCGCAAAAATCATGACCTTTGAGTGCGGGATGCGTTTCCTGACGGATTATCTGCAGGGAGATACCTATTTCAAAATCCATTATCCGGAACAGAACCTGGATCGTACCAGAACCCAGTTAAAACTGGTTAAAGATATGGAAGAAAAATGGGATATCATGGCACGGATCGTAAGAAACTAAACGATTTTATACATTTTGCCGAATAAAAAAGAAGAGAAAAATCATGAAATGTTTTTTTATAAGAACATTTCATGATTTTTTTGTAAAAAATGGACAGGCTCAACAAAGAGTGATATAATAAAAATAAGGTTGAAATTATGTAAAAACAACTTTATTTTTTATTCAAATAAGGAGGAATTTGAAATGGCAAGAAAAATGAAAACCATGGATGGTAATCATGCTGCAGCACATGCTTCCTACGCATTTTCCGATGTGGCAGCCATTTACCCGATTACACCTTCATCTGTTATGGCAGAAGCTACTGATGAATGGGCAACTCAGGGAAGAAAAAATATGTTCGGACAGGAAGTTCAGGTTACAGAGATGCAGTCTGAAGCCGGTGCAGCCGGTGCAGTTCACGGTTCTCTGGCAGCAGGTGCTCTGACAACAACCTATACTGCTTCTCAGGGTCTTCTGCTGATGATCCCGAATCTGTACAAAATTGCCGGTGAGCAGTTACCAGGTGTATTCAACGTATCCGCACGTGCTCTGGCCAGCCATGCATTATCTATCTTTGGTGATCATTCCGATGTTTACGCCTGTCGTCAGACTGGTGTTGCAATGTTGTGTGAATCTTCCGTACAGGAAGTTATGGATCTGACTCCGGTTGCTCATCTGGCAGCAATTAAAGGAAAAGTTCCGTTCATCAACTTCTTCGATGGATTCCGTACATCTCACGAGATCCAGAAAATCGAAACATGGGATTATGAAGATCTGAAGGATATGGCAGATATGGATGCTATCGATGCATTCCGTAAACATGCACTGAATCCAAATCATCCATGTCAGAGAGGTTCTGCACAGAACCCGGATATCTTCTTCCAGGCAAGAGAAGCATGTAACCCGTACTACGATGCTCTGCCGGCTATCGTACAGGAATACATGAACAAAGTAAACGAAAAGATCGGAACAGATTACAAACTGTTCAACTACTATGGTGCAGCTGATGCAGAACATGTTATCATCGCTATGGGATCTGTAAATGATACCATCGAAGAAACTATCGATTATCTGCTGGCAGCAGGACACAAAGTTGGTGTTGTAAAAGTTCGTCTGTACAGACCATTCTGCGCACAGGCTTTGGTTGATGCTATTCCGGAAACTGTAAAACAGATTTCTGTTCTGGACAGAACAAAAGAGCCGGGAGCACTGGGCGAGCCTCTGTACCTGGACGTTGTTGCAGCACTGAAAGGAACAAAATTCAATGATACACCTATCTTTACCGGACGTTACGGATTAGGTTCCAAAGATACAACACCGGCACAGATCGTTGCTGTATATGAAAATACAACAAAACAGAAATTTACAATCGGTATCGTAGATGATGTTACCAATCTGTCTCTGGAAACAGGCGCTCCTCTGGTTACCACACCGGAAGGAACTATCAACTGTAAGTTCTGGGGTCTGGGTGCAGACGGTACTGTAGGTGCTAACAAGAACTCCATCAAGATCATTGGTGACAATACGGATATGTACGCTCAGGCATACTTTGATTATGATTCCAAAAAATCCGGTGGTGTTACAATGTCTCACCTGCGTTTTGGTAAAAAACCGATCAAATCTACATACCTGATCCACAAAGCTAACTTTGTTGCCTGCCACAATCCGTCCTATGTAAGAAAATACAACATGGTACAGGAACTGGTAGACGGTGGTACATTCCTGCTGAACTGCCCATGGGATATGGAAGGTCTGGAAAAACATCTGCCGGGACAGGTAAAAGCATTTATCGCTAACCACAACATCAAATTCTACATCATTGATGGTGTTAAGATCGGTATCGAGACAGGTATGGGACCAACCCGTATCAACACAATTCTGCAGTCTGCATTCTTCAAACTGGCTGACATCATTCCGGAAGCTCAGGCAATCGAACTGATGAAAGCAGCAGCAAAAGCTACTTACGGACGTAAGGGTGATGACGTAGTTGCTAAAAACTGGGCAGCTATCGATGAAGGTGCAAAACAGGTTGTAGAAGTAACTGTTCCGGAAAGCTGGAAAGATGCAGCTGACGAAGGACTGACCATGACTCATGCAACAAGCGGAAGACAGGATGCTATTGATTTCGTTAATAACATTCAGGCAAAAGTATCCGCTCAGGAAGGAAACAGCCTGCCTGTATCTGCATTTACAGAGTATGTAGACGGAACAACTCCATCCGGAACATCTGCATATGAAAAACGTGGTATCGCTGTTAATGTACCTGTATGGAATCCGGAAAACTGTATCCAGTGTAACCGCTGTGCATATGTATGTCCACATGCAGCAATCCGTCCGGTTGCCATGACAGAAGCTGAAGCTGCTGAGGCACCAGCTGCTCTGGATATGACTGGTATGAAAGAATACAAATTTGCTATCGCTGTATCCGCTCTGGATTGTACCGGATGTGGTTCCTGTGCTAACGTTTGCCCAGGCAAGAAAGGTGCAAAAGCACTGGCTATGGAAAACATGGAAGCAAATGTTGCATCTCAGAAATTCTTCGATTATGCAGTAACTCTGCCGGAGAAAGAAGATGTTATCGCAAAATTCAAAGAAAATACAGTAAAAGGATCTCAGTTCAAACAGCCACTGCTTGAGTTCTCCGGAGCTTGTGCAGGTTGTGGAGAGACACCTTACGCAAAACTGATCACCCAGCTGTTTGGTGACAGAATGTACATCGCTAACGCAACAGGATGTTCTTCTATCTGGGGTAACTCCTCACCATCCACACCATATACAGTAAATGCAAAAGGACAGGGTCCTGCATGGTCCAACTCTCTGTTCGAAGATAACGCAGAGTTCGGTTATGGTATGCTGTTAGCTCAGAAAGCAATCCGTGACGGTCTGAAAACAAAAGTAGAAGCTGTTATGGAAAGTGAAAAAGCTTCTGATGAAGTAAAAACAGCTTGTAAAGAATGGATCGATACCTTCAGTGTAGGCGCTACCAACGGTGCTGCAACAGATAAACTGGTTGCTGCTCTGGAAGGATGCGAATGCGATACTTGCAAAGAAATCGTTAAGAACAAAGACTTCCTGGCTAAGAAATCCCAGTGGATCTTCGGTGGTGACGGATGGGCTTACGATATCGGTTTCGGTGGCGTAGACCACGTACTGGCAAGTGGTAAAGACATCAACATCATGGTATTTGATACAGAAGTTTACTCCAACACAGGTGGACAGTCTTCCAAATCCACACCTACAGGTGCAATCGCACAGTTCGCAGCAGGTGGTAAAGAGACTAAGAAGAAAGATATGGCATCTATCGCTATGTCCTATGGCTATGTATATGTAGCACAGATCTCCATGGGTGCAGACTTCAACCAGACTGTAAAAGCTATTGCAGAAGCAGAAGCATATCCGGGACCATCTCTGATCATCGCTTATGCTCCATGTATCAACCATGGTATCAAGAAAGGTATGAGCAAAGCTCAGACTGAAGAAGAACTGGCAGTTAAATGTGGATACTGGCATAACTTCCGCTTCAACCCGGCTGCAGAGAACAAGTTCACACTGGATTCCAAAGCACCGGCTTCTGAAGATTATCAGGCATTCCTGGACGGCGAAGTTCGTTACAACTCTCTGAAACGTTCTAACCCGGAAAAAGCAGCAAGACTGTTTGCTAAGAATGAAAATGAAGCAAAAGAAAGATACACATATCTGAACAAACTGATCACTCTGTACGGAAAAGAAGATTAATTCCTGAATTAAGATTTTTCTGTGAGAATGAATCAAAATTGGTTCACCGGATCAATTTTGATATGCAATGAAATGAAAGGGCTGTCGCGCATGCGGCAGCCCTTTTTGCAGGTTATGAACCAAAGTCCTTGTCTGCATGAAATTTTGTCCGGTGCCGTAACGAGTGAAACAAGTTTTGCATGTTTCACTCGTTGTCCTTAAGAGTGTTTTATGTTATACTTAATGATAAACGACGTGAATGAAAGCAGTCGAAGGAAGACGAAAGGATAGATAGAAAAATGACAGTAGATCAGGTGTTTATTATTAAAAAATTGCAGAATCTGGACGAGATGCTGGTAGCATATTCCGCAGTGACACGAATGCCCTTTGCCATCTGCGATGATGAGAGTTTTAACGATCAGGTATGGATTTTTACCGATCAGGATAAATTGAAAACATTTGCGGAAAAATATAAAGAAGAAAAGAAACTTATTCTTCCGGTAAAAGTGCAGAAAAAGGATGCATCGATGTTCTACATGAATCTGTTTGCCATGGGAATCAATGAAGTAGTATTTTGCGATGGCGATCAGGAAAACAAGATTGAACTGACAAAAATTGTCAGAATGCCGGATGTGGATGCTTTGCCGGAGAATCGGAAACCGATCCTGAACCCGCAGTTACAGCTGTCTGCGGCTTATTTTCTGCAGGAGTTACGAAAACCGGGAGTGGAGCCTGACAGAGAAGCATTAAAAGACCTGGAAGAGGAGATGTCAGCGAATCTTGCAAGATCCACTTATCTGATGCCGGTAGATGTGGAAAAAGATGAAGAAGGCAAAGAAAATGTCCGCCTGCTCTATGTACAGAATAAAAAGGGAGAACGTTATCAGCCAATCTTTTCAGATACCGGAGAACTGGTGAAACATTATCGTGGAAAAGAAGTACAGAATCGTCTGATCCAGGTGCGTTTCGATCAGCTGTCGCGTTATATGATCAAAGATGTGCAGGGTTATGTTCTGAATCCGGAAGGAATCAATCTGATTTTGAGAACGCAGCAGATTGAACTGCTGAATAGTTATTACAATGGAAAGAAAGAGACACAGAAACCGGAAGAAAACTAGCCGGGTGTGTGAGATGGGAGGCAGGAATGCAGATTACAGATTGCAGTGCTTATGAAATTTTACAGAAAGAAAGAATCGAAGACGTCCATGCCGACGGATATCTGCTGCGTCATAAAAAAAGCGGAGCAAGAGTGATGCTTCTGGCAAATCAGGACGAGAATAAGGTATTTAACATTATTTTCCGGACGCCACCGGCTGACAGTACCGGTGTTGCACATATTCTGGAACACAGTGTTTTGTGCGGATCCCGGGAATTTCCATTGAAAGACCCCTTTGTAGAACTGGTGAAAGGATCTTTGAATACTTTTCTGAATGCAATGACGTACCCGGATAAAACAATGTATCCGGTAGCAAGCTGCAACGACCAGGATTTCAAAAATCTGATGCACGTGTATATGGATGCAGTATTTTATCCGAATATTTATGAAAAGGAAGAGATATTCCGTCAGGAAGGCTGGCACTACCAGCTGGAGCAGGTGGACGATCCGTTAAAATACAACGGTGTTGTATACAACGAGATGAAGGGGGCATTTTCTTCTTCCGAAGAGGTGCTTGAACGTGAGATTTTTAATGTACTCTTTCCGGATACGCCATATGGCGTGGAATCTGGCGGAGATCCGAAATGTATCCCGGATCTTACGTATGAAAATTTCCTGGCATTCCATGGAAAATATTATCATCCATCCAACAGTTATATTTTTCTGTATGGAAATATGGATATGGCAGAACGCCTGGAATGGATGGACAAAGAGTATCTGAGCAAATTTGATAAAATTACTGTAGATTCCCAGATCGCAAAACAGAAACCGTTTGAAAAACCGGTGGAGCATAAGATTTTTTATCCGGTAGGAGAAAATGATTCCGAAGAAGAAAATACGTATCTGACATACAGTATGGTAGTAGGGGACGGACTGGATGTAAAACGCTGTACCGCTTTTGAAGTCCTGGATTATGTTCTGCTTTCGGCTCCGGGAGCACCGCTTCGCCAGGCACTGTTAGATGCCGGAATCGGTAAAGATGTCGATGGGGGTTATAACGACGGTATTTATCAGCCGTTTTTCACTGTGGAAGTTAAGAGCGCAGAAGAAAAGGATAAAGAAAAATTCCTGCAGGTGATCCGGGAAACACTGGAAAAGCTGGTAAAAGAAGGAATTGATCAGAAGGCGATTGCTGCCGGTATCAACTATTTGGAATTCCGTTTCCGTGAGTCAGATTATGGTTCCTATCCGCGTGGACTGATGTATAGCATTGATGTATGTGAAAGCTGGCTGTACGATGATAATAAACCATTTGTTCATCTGGAAAAACTGAAAGCCTTTGATGAATTAAAGAAGGAAGCAGGTGAAGGACTTTTTGAACAACTGATTCAGGAAACCATGCTGGATAACCCGCACAGTGCTGTGGTATTGGGAATACCGAAAAAAGGACTTACAACAGAGGAGGAGAAGAAGACAGAAGAGAAGCTGGCTGCCTATAAAGCCTCTCTGTCTCGGGAACAGCTGGAGAAACTGGTGGAGAAAACCAGAAAACTGAAAGAATTTCAGGACAGCGAGGACAGCGCAGAGGCAAAAGCCAAAATTCCGATGCTGAAACGTAGTGATATCGGAAAAGAAGCGGTGAAAATTCATAATACACCACACCATGTAACGGGGAATACCGTTTTGCATCACAATCTGGATACTAACGGTATTACGTATCTGACGCTGTTATTTGATACCAAACAGGTGCCGGATGAACTGATTTCTTATATGGGAATCTTAAAATCTGTTCTCGGATACGTGGATACGGCCCACTTTACTTATGGTGAACTTTTCCATGAGATCAATGCACAGAGTGGTGGAATCAGCTGCGGACTGCAGGTATTCCAGGGAAAAGATCAGAAAGATGACTGTATACGGATGTTTGGTGTAAAGACAAAATATTTGGTACAAAAAGAAGAATTTGTATTTTCCATGATCCGCGAGATTCTGTTTACTTCCAGACTGGATGATGACAAACGTCTGTATGAGATTCTTTCTCAGCAGAAAGCACGACTGCAGTCCTCCCTGGCGGCGGCAGGACACTCCACCGCGGTGATGCGTGCAGCGTCCTATTATTCTCCGGTATCCAATTTTCAGGATCGGATCGCGGGAATCGGATATTTCCGTTTGGTTGAAGAACTGGAAAAACATTTTGAAGAGAAAAAAGAGATACTGAAAGAAAATCTGAAGAAACTGATGCTTTTGATCTTCCGCCCGGAGAATCTGTTTGTCAGTGTGACGACGGATGAAAAAGGTTATCAGGGTGTGGAAGGAAGAGTTTCCACCCTGCGTCATCTGCTGTATCAGACTCCGATACAGACAGGAAAGATCAATTACGATCTGCAGCAAAGAAACGAAGGATTTTCTACCGCAGGTCAGGTACAGTATGTAGCAGTCAGTGGAAACTTCAAAGAAGCCGGATATGAGTATACCGGAGCACTTCGTATCCTGAAAGTGATTTTAAGTTATGATTATCTGTGGATGAATATCCGTGTCAAAGGTGGAGCTTATGGATGTATGAGCAACTTCAGAAAATCCGGAGACAGTTTCCTGGTGTCTTACCGTGACCCGCATCTGAAAAATACACTGAAAATATTTGAAAATACACCGGAATATCTGCGTACATTCACGGCAGATGAGAGAGAAATGACAAAATATATCATCGGTACGATCAGTGACCTGGATGTGCCGTTAAACCCATATGCCAAAGGAGAACTGTCGCTTGGGGCATGGTTTGCAGGAATCACTGAGGAAGAACTGCAGGAGGAGAGAAATCAGATCCTTACCGCACAGCCGGAAGATATTCAGGCACTGGGTGATCTGGTAGAAGCAGTGTTGAAACAGAGGAACATCTGTGTCGTTGGAAGTGAATCTGCACTGGAGAAAAACCGTGAAATCTTAAAACAGATCGAACCTCTGGTACAATAAAGGAGAACATATGAAGGAAAATTTTAAATCCGGATTCGTGGCAATCATCGGAAGACCGAACGTGGGGAAATCCACTCTGATGAACCATCTGATCGGACAAAAGATTGCTATCACATCCAAAAAACCACAGACCACCAGAAATAAAATCCAGACCGTGTATACCTGTGAAGACGGACAGATCATCTTTCTGGATACACCGGGGATCCACAAAGCCAAGAACAAACTGGGCGAATATATGGTAAATGTGGCAGAACAGACACTGAAAGATGTGGATGTGATCCTGTGGCTGGTAGAACCGACTACTTATATTGGTGCCGGTGAAAAGCATATTGCCGAGCAGTTACAGAAGACAAGTCTGCCGGTCATTCTGGTGATCAACAAAGTAGATACAGTGAAAAAAGAAGATATTTTACAGGTAATCGATAATTACCGGAAATTGTATGATTTTGCGGAAATTATTCCGGCATCTGCCCTGCGTGGGCAGAATACGAAAGACATCGTGAACAGCCTGTTTAAATATATGCCGTATGGTCCGATGTTTTACGACGAAGATACGGTAACCGATCAGCCACAGAGACAGATTGTTGCGGAGATCATCCGTGAGAAAGCACTGCATGCGCTGGATGAGGAGATCCCTCATGGTATCGCTGTAACCATCGAGAAGATGCGGGAGAGAAAGGGTCAGCATATTGTAGATATTGAGGCAACAATTATCTGTGAAAGAGATTCTCATAAAGGAATCATCATAGGAAAACAGGGTTCCATGTTAAAAAAAATCGGAAGTAATGCCCGGTTTGAAATCGAAAAAATGCTCGAAGAAAGAGTGAATCTGAAGATCTGGGTGAAAGTGAAAAAAGACTGGAGAGACAGTGATACTCTGATGAAAAACTTCGGATATAATAAGAAAGAGATCTGATCTGTATGAGTGAGCCTATTACCGTCACCGGCATGGTATTAGCTGCCACGCCGGTAGGGGATTATGATAAGCGCATGGTGATCCTGACCCGTGAGCGTGGGAAAATCACTGCGTTTGCCAGAGGGGCAAGAAAAAGCACAAGCCCCTATCTTGCTATAGCGAACCCGTTTGTGTTCGGAAGTTTTCAGCTTTTTGAGGGAAGAACGGCTTATACACTTTCACAGGCAAATATCCGGGAGTATTTTACAGAACTGGCAGCAAAGCAGCCGGGAGTATATTATGGCTTTTATTTTCTGGAGATTGCGGATTACTACGGAAGAGAGGGAAACCGGGAGACGGATATGCTTAATCTTCTGTATATCACGATGAAAGCACTGATCCGGGGGCGAATTTCCAATCGACTGATCCGAGCAATTTTCGAGATGCGTGCGATGATGATCAACGGAGAGTATCCGCGGCTTTTTGAGTGTGGAATCTGTGGAAGGACGGAGGATCTTACTTTCTTGTCGCTGGAGGCTTCCGGCTGTATCTGCAGTAACTGTCGCAAACAGGTAAAAGACGGAATTTCGGTTTCGACATCGGCACTGTATGCATTGCAATATATGGTGGCAACACCGATGGAAAAAATCTATACATTTACCCTGAAACCGGAGGTGGAACGGGAGGTTACCCGCTGGGTAAAACGTTACATAGACCGTTATACCGATAAACGATTTAAAAGTCTGGAGATTCTTGAAGTGATGGATTCCTGAAAAACGCAACTATAAAAACCTTGAAAATTAACTATCCAGACGGTATAATAGGTCTGACTATCCGGTAATGGAAAGTCAGAGGAGTGATTCGGAGGAAAAAATCATGAAAAAACAAAAGCTGGGACTGGCACTGACAGCAGTATTGCTACTGACCGGCTGTGGTGGAATAGAAAAAATGACAGAAACTACAGTGACGGTGGATGACAGCGGAACGGTAGAGGAATTGTTATTGGAGGATTTTTCTGACGAGACTTATAAAGAAAAGGAGCTGGCAGCGCAGATTAACGAACTGGTGGAAGCATATAACAAGGAAGCAGGGAGTGAGGCTGTATCGGTAAAAAGTATGCAGGTAAAAGATAAGAAAGCGAAAGTACAGCTGGAATATCAGTCTGTGGCCGATTACCGGGGCTTCAATCAGATAGATTTTTTTGCGGGCACTGTAAAAGAAGCACAGGAAGAAGGATATACTTTTGCTTCTGATTTTACAGATGCAGAGGGAAAAGATGTTTCCAGGGCAGGAATGCCTGACGGATGTGAAAAGCAGCAGGTGATCATTATCCGTGAGCCGATGCAGGTTCTGGTGCCGGGAACGATTCAGTATGTCAGCAAGAATATGAAAGTGGTAAATAAAAGTCAGGCAAGGCTTTCAGCCGATGAAGGTACAGACGATGAAAGCCACGTGACTACACAGGCATATGGTTATGTGATATACACGGATAATAATTAAAAATTTGTGCCGGCAGGATGCTATCTTGTCGACTGCCGTGGGAATTAATACGTTAATACTAGACATATATTTATGTCTCAGGGAATATAAAGGAGATCAATTATGGAAAAAACAATGGAAAAAATCGTTGCACTTGCCAAATCCAGAGGATTCGTATATCCGGGTTCCGAAATATACGGCGGCCTGGCAAACACCTGGGATTATGGTAATCTTGGTGTGGAACTGAAGAACAATGTAAAAAGAGCATGGTGGAAAAAGTTCATCCAGGAAAATCCTTACAATGTAGGTGTGGACTGTGCAATCCTGATGAATCCGCAGACATGGGTAGCTTCCGGTCATCTGGGTGGATTCTCTGATCCGTTGATGGACTGTAAAGAATGCCATGAGCGTTTCCGTGCAGATAAGATCATCGAAGATTTCTGTGCAGAAAAAGGAATCGCACTGGAAGAAAGCGTAGATGCATGGAGCCAGGAAAAGATGACTGCTTTCATTGAAGAGCATCAGGTACCGTGCCCGACCTGTGGAAAACATAACTTTACTGATATCCGTCAGTTTAACCTGATGTTTAAGACTTTTCAGGGTGTTACGGAAGATGCAAAGAATACCGTATATCTGAGACCGGAAACAGCACAGGGTATCTTTGTAAACTTTAAAAACGTACAGAGAACTTCCAGAAAGAAACTGCCGTTTGGTATCGGACAGATCGGTAAATCCTTCCGTAATGAGATTACACCGGGTAATTTTACTTTCCGTACCAGAGAGTTCGAACAGATGGAACTGGAATTCTTCTGCAAACCGGATACGGATCTGGAATGGTTCAATTACTGGAAATCTTTCTGCCTGAACTGGTTACATGAACTGGGACTGAAAGATGAAGAAGTACGGTATCGCGATCATGAAAAAGAAGAACTGAGTTTCTACAGCAAAGCAACAACTGACGTGGAATTCCTGTTCCCGTTCGGCTGGGGTGAACTGTGGGGTATTGCAGACCGTACGGATTACGACCTGACACAGCATCAGAATGTATCAGGGCAGGATCTGACTTACTTTGATGATGAAGAGGGTAAAAAATATATCCCGTATGTTATCGAGCCGTCTCTGGGTGCGGATCGTATGGTACTGGCATTCCTGTGCAGCGCATACGATGAAGAAGTCCTGGATGCTGAGAAAAATGATGTGCGTACGGTACTGCATTTCCATCCGGCACTGGCACCGGTAAAAGTCGGTGTGCTGCCGTTGTCCAAGAAGCTGAATGAGGGCGCTGAGAAAGTTTATGCAATGCTGGCAAAAGAATGGAACTGTGAGTTTGATGACAGAGGAAATATCGGTAAGAGATACCGTCGTCAGGATGAGATCGGTACTCCGTTCTGTGTAACTTATGACTTCGATTCTGAAACAGATGGAGCGGTAACAGTCAGAGATCGTGACACTATGGAGCAGGAAAGAGTGAAGATCGAAGATCTGAGAGCTTATCTTGCTAAGAAGATGGAGTTTTAAAGTCAAAGAAGATTGATTTTGGAAAAAGAAAGAAAAAAATAGAGTTGTGATAAAAAAGAGGAAGTAAGACAATACTGTGGAAAGTTTGCCTTACTTCCTCTTTTTCATAGTCAGGCTTGGTAAAGCTTGATTTTTGAAAACAGACAGGGTCAGTAATCAATTTTGAACACAGGGTCTGCAGGATAGCCTCCGCCGAGTTTCTGGATGGCACGCTGGATGCTGTCCTTGGAATTGCCCCAGTCTTTGTCGCGGTTCAGGTAGTCCTGTTTGTCACAAAACCAGGTAACTTCTTCTTCAAGACGCTTCATGTTTTCTTCCATCAGAGAAAAAAGAACCGGATAAAACTCCTGTTTTTCTTTGACAGACAGTTTTTTTTCTCCGACTTCCACAAGGTCACGGAAGTGATGCATACAGAATCCTTTGCTGTTTTTGAAAAGTTCTTTGAATTCTTTGCTGTTTTTATACATATAAAAGAAAGTATCCAGATAACGCTGATAGGTTGCATTAAAATGGTCACAGACATAGCAGCTGTGTTCTTTTTCATAGAGCCATTGTCCTAATGGTGTTTCCGGGGCATCCGGGTTCAGGTCTGTCTTTTTCAGACGTCCCATCAGAGTAGATTTGCCGGAAGTAAAGGATTTTATCTGTCTGGTCATCTCTTCATTCAGTTTTTTCAGATGTGTGCTGAGCATCAGTCCACAACCGAGACGATTGCCAAAATCATACATCATTTTGTAATGGTGACGACAGAAGCCGATCCGGTCAGTCTCCATACGGATATCATCCTCCATATAAGAAGACTGTTTGCCAAGTATGAATTCCAGAGCGTGCTGTTCGGCATCCCGTTCTAATCTGCAGAAAGGACATTCATCTTCTGCATGAAAAGCATCGTTTAGTGGAATGGTATAGATTGTTTCTTTCATGTAATTCCCTCGCTGTCTATATGAAATCGTTGTTTTTTCGGATGGAACATCGAAAACTGTGTTCCCTATTTCTGTGAAAGAAGATACTGCATTTCTGCGCGTCCATACGAAGCATAAAGTAATGGTTCCTGGGTGAATACTCTTGAAACATTGCTTGGACGTCCCTGGATTTCACCGGAAAGTACCTGACCCACCAGGTCGATCATATCAGCCAGGACACCGAGACCCAGTGGATTATAAACCGGATGTGCAACAGATTCGAAGGCTTGCATATGATGACCGCCGAAGAACTTCATCCGTCCACCGTTGTCAACCAGCCAATGCATGAGATGAATCAGACTGTCGTAATATGTTTTAAGATCCGTTGATCCTGGAATCTGCATCCAGACTCCACATCCGCTTCCGATCGCATCGCCTGTGAACAGGTAATTCTCCCTGGTTTCCAGAATAACTATACTTCCCGGTGTGTGTCCGGGGACCTGACAGATACGAAGCTCTGTTCCACCAAGAGAAATTACAGAGTCTGTGTGAATATCGTGAATCTCATCCCAGGGTTTCAGTCTTCCAGCAGTCAGGGTGCGCAGCGTCGTTTCCTCTATTTTTTTTTCGTCGTGACACATATAAACTTCTTCAAACTCATCCATATGGTAGATGTGATCACAATGTACATGAGTTGCCACAAGAAGAAGTGGTTTGTCCGTGAGTTCACGGAGCAGTGGCGTGATTTTCTTTCCGGTGGTAATCCCGGTATCGATGACTGCCGCTTTCTTATCACCTTCTACCATGTAGAAAGAAGAATTTCCTGCATCCAGAATACAAAAGATATGTTTGCCGATTTTAGTTACTTCAAAACCTTCCATAGATGTTTCCTCCTCGATTTGTCGTGGTTCACAAAATATCTGATAATGTTTTATGGATAAATAATGTATAAACATCTTGTATAAGAATAACCTGTATTATACAAAAGGTCAACAAGAAAACACGGGGAAACTATAATAATAGTAAATACGCATAAAGAAATATTGAAAAAACAATAATAATTTAGTATAATGACGATTATAGTATTGTCGTACAAAATATTTATAGGAGGAGATGCCAATGGCCAGCAAAAAAAGAAATGTAATCGTAGGACAGTCCGGAGGTCCGACATCTGTAATTAATTCAAGCTTGGCAGGTGTGTATAAAAATGCAATCGAGAGAGGATTTGACAAAGTATATGGTATGCTGCATGGTGTTCAGGGGCTTTTAGATGAACAGTATGTGGATATGTCCACACAGATCCATTCCGATCTGGATATTGAACTGTTAAAGAGAACCCCGTCCGCTTTTTTGGGATCCTGTCGTTATAAACTCCCGGAAATTCATGAAAACATGGAGATATATGACAGAATTTTTGAGATTTTGGACAAGCTGGAGATTGATTCCTTTATATATATCGGAGGAAACGACTCCATGGATACCATCCGTAAACTTTCCGACTATGCCATCGTAAAAGGACATAAACAAAAATTTCTCGGTGTGCCGAAAACAATTGATAACGATCTGGCTCTGACGGATCATACACCTGGGTTTGGAAGTGCGGCAAAATACATTGCGGCTTCCACAAAAGAAGTAATCCGTGATGCACTTGGGCTGACATACAAAAAAGAAATGATCACCGTTATGGAAATCATGGGAAGAAATGCAGGATGGCTTACAGGAGCTGCAGCGCTTGCTAAAACAGAGGAATGTGAAGGACCGGATCTGATCTATCTTCCGGAGATCGCTTTTGATGTGGAAGATTTCCTGGCAAAAGTAAAAGAACTGTTGCAGAAGAAGAGTTCTATTGTAATTGCAGTTTCAGAAGGAATCAAACTGGCTGACGGACGATATGTGTGCGAACTGTCCGGTGGCGGAGATTATGTAGACGCATTCGGACACAAACAGTTACAGGGTACAGCAGCTTATCTTGCCGGATTCCTGGGTGCAGAGATCGGATGCAAGACTCGTAGCGTAGAATTCTCTACACTGCAAAGAAGTGCTTCTCATATGGCATCCAGAGTAGATATCGAAGAAGCATTTATGGTAGGCGGAGCAGCAGTAAAAGCGGCAGACGAAGGATACAATGGAAATATGGTGGTAATAGACCGTGTATCCGATGATCCGTACATGTCATCTGCGGGAATCTACGATGTGCACCGGATCGCCAATGAGGAAAAACTGGTGCCGAGAGAATGGGTAAACAAAGAAGGTAATTATGTAACAAAAGACTTTATTGACTATGTAAAACCGTTAATTCAGGGTGATTATCAGCCGATTATGGTAAATGGTCTGCCACGCCATCTGGTACTGGATATGAAAAAGAAATAACGTGCCGAAAATCCTGAAAAAAACAGAAGGATTTTTAAGGTATTTTTCCTTTTTTCTTCGGTTTGACTTGACTATAATGTGCTTTTTGATTACAATTATTGTATACGAGTGCGAACTGCATGAGTGAAAATGTTTTCCGCTTTTCCTGGTGGGAGATGTTTGGAAATTTAATATACTTTTAGGAGGAATGTTTAAATGGCAACAAAGTGGGTTTATATGTTCACTGAAGGTAATGCTACCATGAGAAACCTTCTGGGTGGAAAAGGTGCTAACCTTGCTGAAATGACAAACTTAGGACTGCCGGTACCGCAGGGCTTCACAATTACAACAGAAGCTTGTACTCAGTACTATGAAGACGGAAGAAAAATTAATGATGAGATCATGGCTCAGATCATGGAATCTATCACAAAAATGGAAGAGATCACCGGAAAGAAATTCGGCGACAAAGAAAATCCTCTTCTGGTTTCCGTTCGTTCTGGTGCAAGAGCATCCATGCCTGGTATGATGGATACTATCCTGAACCTGGGTCTGAATGAAGAAGTAGTAGAAGTTCTGGCAGCTCATTCCGGAAATCCTCGTTGGGCATGGGATTGCTACAGAAGATTTATCCAGATGTACTCTGACGTAGTTATGGAAGTAGGTAAAAAATACTTCGAAGAGCTGATCGACAAAATGAAAGCTGACAGAGGCGTAAAACAGGACGTTGAACTGACAGCAGAAGATCTGAAAGAGCTGGCTAATCAGTTCAAAGCTGAATACAAAGAAAAAATCGGAGCTGAATTCCCGACAGATCCGAAGGAACAGCTGATGGGCGCTATCAAAGCTGTATTCCGTTCTTGGGATAACCCACGTGCTAACGTATATCGTCGTGATAACGATATTCCGTATTCCTGGGGAACAGCAGTTAACGTACAGATGATGGCATTCGGTAACATGGGTGATGACTGTGGTACCGGTGTAGCATTCACACGTGACCCTGCAACAGGTAACAACGGTCTGTTCGGCGAATTCCTGACAAATGCACAGGGTGAAGACGTAGTTGCCGGTGTTCGTACACCTATGCATATTTCCGAGATGGAACAGAAGTTCCCGGAAGCATTCAAACAGTTCAAAGAAGTTTGCAAAACTCTGGAAACTCACTACAGAGATATGCAGGATATGGAGTTTACTGTAGAACATGGTAAACTGTACATGCTGCAGACACGTAACGGTAAGAGAACAGCTCAGGCTGCTCTGAAGATCGCTTGTGATCTGGTAGATGAAGGAATGAGAACAGAAGAAGAAGCAGTAGCAATGATCGATCCTCGTAACCTGGATACTCTGCTTCATCCGCAGTTCGATGCAGCTGCTCTGAAAGCTGCTACTCCAATGGCAAAAGCTCTGGGAGCTTCACCGGGAGCTGCTTGTGGTAAAATCGTATTCACAGCTGATGACGCTGTAGAATGGGCTGCAAGAGGAGAAAAAGTTGTTCTGGTACGTCTGGAGACATCTCCGGAAGATATCACCGGTATGAAATCTGCACAGGGTATCCTGACAGTTCGTGGTGGTATGACATCTCATGCAGCAGTAGTTGCCCGTGGTATGGGAACCTGTTGTGTATCCGGTTGTGGAGATATCACAATGGACGAAGAAAACAAGAGATTTACACTGGCTGGAAAAGAATACCATGAAGGAGATGCAATCTCTCTGGATGGTTCCACAGGTAATATCTATGACGGTATCATCCCGACTGTAGACGCTACAATCGCAGGTGAATTCGGAAGAATCATGGGATGGGCTGACAAATACAGAACTATGAAAGTTCGTACAAACGCAGATACTCCGGCAGATGCTAAAAAAGCTCGTGAGCTGGGCGCAGAAGGTATTGGTCTTTGCCGTACAGAGCATATGTTCTTCGAAGGCAACAGAATCGATGCATTCCGTGAAATGATCTGTGCTGAAACAGTAGAAGAAAGAGAAGCAGCTCTGGCTAAGATCCTTCCGGAACAGCAGGGAGACTTCGAAAAACTGTATGAAGCTCTGGAAGGTAACCCGGTTACTATCCGTTTCCTGGATCCGCCGCTTCATGAGTTCGTTCCTACTGAAGAAGAAGATATCAAGAAACTGGCTGACGCTCAGGGTAAAACTGTTGAGCAGATCAAAGCTATCATCGATTCTCTGCATGAGTTCAACCCGATGATGGGTCATCGTGGATGCCGTCTGGCTGTAACTTATCCGGAAATCGCTAAGATGCAGACAAGCGCAGTTATCCGTGCAGCTATCAACGTTAAGAAAGCTCATCCGGACTGGAATGTAAAACCGGAAATCATGATTCCGCTGGTAGGCGATATCAAAGAGCTGAAATATGTTAAGAAATTTGTTGTTGAGACAGCAGATGCAGAAATCGCAGCAGCTGGCAGTGACCTGACATATGAAGTTGGTACCATGATCGAGATCCCGAGAGCAGCTCTGACTGCAGACGAGATCGCTAAAGAAGCTGACTTCTTCTGCTTCGGTACAAATGACCTGACACAGATGACATACGGCTTCTCCCGTGATGATGCTGGTAAATTCCTGGATGCTTACTATGATGCTAAGATCTTCGAAAACGATCCATTTGCAAAACTGGATCAGGTAGGTGTTGGAAAACTGATGGATATGGCTCTGAAATTAGGAAAACCGGTTAATCCAAGCCTGCATGTAGGTATCTGTGGAGAACACGGTGGAGATCCAAGTTCTGTAGAATTCTGCAACAAACTGGGTCTGGACTATGTTTCCTGCTCACCGTTCCGTGTACCGATCGCAAGACTGGCAGCAGCACAGGCAGCAATCAATCAGAAATAATTTAAATTTATATAAAAGCATGTGAAAACATGAATTGTGTCCAAACGTAAAGATTGACCCCGAGGGTCTGAAGTGATTCAGACCACGGGGTCTTTTTTGATTTACGCGAGCAGTGAGAGAAATCTCATATATGTAGATTTGGCGGGCACTGCGATAATCAAAATCGATCCACTGGATCAATTATTAATATGTAATGCGACGAGTAAAATTCACAAAGCGTATGTCATCTCGTTTACAGAAAACATTCAGTGACAATGTGGCAAGAGATACTTTTGTTCTGTGAATATACGCATAGGGTTGAAAAAATAATAACAAGAAAAACAAAGATATACAATAAAAAATATGTAAAATGATGACAAAATACAAATGAAAAAAGAAAGAGTATTGTGTAAAATAAATAAAAATACAAAGAGAATCTATTGAAAAATATAAGAATATATGATAATATGATGATAAATTGGGAAGAAGGTCGATTTATGAAAATAAAGGCGATTTACAGGGGTGGAAAGAACCTTTATTTGTAAAAAAATATAAAGCTATTTGGGCAATCGTTACCGGATGAGGCGGTAATTTGCAAAAATATATTTTATGGGGGTGGAGCTTATGGATAGTTCCGTTATTTGGTACGCAGTGTTAGCTGTCGTAGTAGTTGCTCTCGTTTTTGTCCTTTTTAATTTCAACAAAGTAAAGAAAATGAAAGAGGGAAACGACGAGATGGTAGAGATGGCCGGTATCATTCGGAGTGGTGCGGGTACATTTTTGAAAGCAGAGTTTAAGGTGATCGCAATCATAGGAGTCATTATTGCTCTGGTATTTAGTCTGTTTGTGGAAGCCACAAGTGGAATCACATTTCTGCTAGGCGGGCTGATGAGCAGTCTGGTCTGTATCATTGGTATGAAGAGTGCCACCTATGCCAATGTACGTACAGCAAACAAGGCAAGAGAATCACTTTCTATCGGAGAGACCGTAAAAGTAGCATTGAGCGGTGGAAGTGTCAGTGGCATTGCTGTACAGGCATTTGGTATGCTGGGAATGTTGCTGGTGCTGATCATCTGGGGTGTGGATCCTCACGCAACAGGTCACGGACTGGTGGCAAACCTGGAGTGCAATCCTTCCATCATGAGAATCACTACATACTCTCTGGGATGTTCAATCGTAGCCATGTTCAACAGGGTTGCAGGTGGTAACTACACGAAGGCGGCAGATATTTCCTCTGATATTCTTGCCAAGATTCGCCATGATATGCCGGAGGATGACAGTCGTGTGCCAAATGTTATTGCAGACTTTATCGGAGATAATGTCAATGATATCGCAGGTAACTGTTCAGATCTTCTGGAGAGCTTCGTTGCAACCATCGCAGCTTCTATTATGATTGCAGTTACCTTATTTATCAATGGAATCGTGAATGTATCTGATGAAACCTTTATCCGTATGATTATTTTCCCGGTGATTCTTGCCGGTGTCGGTCTGATTGGATGTCTGATCGGCCTGAGTTACGCATTTATACGGAAGATGGGAGATGATCCGTCAAGAGAACTGAATCTTGCCACCTGGATTTCAGCAGGAATTACGGTTATCCTGGGTCTGGCTGCTTCGTATATGATGTTTGGAAATGTTCCGTTATATGAAGATATGGTCTGTGGATGGATATCTCCGTGGATTTCAAGTATCCTCGGTATCGTCAGCGGAATTGCGATCGGAAGTATTACAGAATATTATACCAGTGACAAATACAAGCCGACGAAAAAACTGGCAGAGATGGCAATCGAGGGCGAGGCTTTCGTTATCACAAAAGGTGATGCGATCGGATCCCGTTCCACCTTACTGCCTATCCTCATCATCGGTATTGCCCTGTTTATCTCCGGAAAAATCAGCGGAACTTATGGAATAGCAATTTCTGCACTGGGTATGCTTTCTTTCGTAGGCGCAACGGTATCCATCGATGCTTTCGGACCAATCGCAGACAATGCAGGTGGTCTGGCAGAATCCTGTCATCTGGAACACAAAGTCCGTATCATCACGGACAAGCTGGATTCGGTAGGCAATACAACAGCAGCGATCGGAAAAGGGTTTGCTATTGGTTCAGCTGCATTTGCAGCTGTATCCCTGATTGTGGCTTATGTAGGAAACTATACAGCAAAAGGAGAAGAGCCGGTATTAAATATTGCATCATTCATTGTGGTTGCCGGTGGCCTGATCGGTGGTGCACTGATCGAGTATTTCTCTGCGATGCTCACTGATAACACTATCGAGTCAGCCAAACTGATGGCCGATGAGGGTGATAAGATGCTTTCCACTCCCGGTGTACTGGAAGGAAAAGTAAAACCGGATTATAATAAACTGATCGGTATGGCTGCAAACCAGGCTTTGAAAAAAATGGTAGTACCGTCTGTACTGGCACTTTGTATCCCGGTAATCGGCGGATTTGTCTTTGGGGTACAGTTTGTAGGCGGTATCCTGATCGGTGCCACAATCGTGGCGATTCCGCGTGCACTGTTTATGGGTAACTCCGGTGGAGCTTTCGATAATGCGAAAAAATACATTGAAAGTGAAGCTCTTGAAGGGCACGGGAAAGGATCGGCTGCTCACAAAGCAGCAGTTACCGGTGACACTGTTGGTGATACAAGAAAAGACGTTGTCGGTGTGGCATTGGATATTTTTATTAAGAGTATGTCTACAGTTGCCAATACACTGGCATCTCTGTTTTCAACAATTACATTAATTCATTAACAAGTGAAAAAAGAAAAACTTCTGTTGGCGAATGCACTGACAGAAGTTTTTCTTTTTTTCGTACTTAGTATCTGAAAGCAGCTTTCGGAGGCAGGCTCTGCAGACACCTGAAACAATAATACGTACAAACGTTCGAAAAAGATTTACACCGAACATATATTCGTGTATAATGAAAGAAATGATGGAGGTGAAAGAAATGGAATTGAGACAAGGGCTGTCGATACAGGAAAAACTGCGGATTCTGGCAGATGCGGCAAAGTATGATGTTGCGTGTACGTCAAGTGGTGTGGACAGAAAGGGTATGAAAGGATCTCTGGGCAATTCAAAAGCCTGTGGAATCTGCCACAGTTTCTCAGCGGATGGCAGATGTATCTCGCTATTAAAGGTGCTGCTGACGAATCATTGTGTTTATGACTGCAAATACTGTGCAAACAGGGTATCGAACGATACAGAGCGTACTGCATTTACACCCCGGGAACTGTGTGAGCTGACAGTGGAATTCTATAAAAGAAACTATATCGAAGGGCTGTTTCTCAGTTCAGGAGTGCAAAAGAATCCTGCATATACGATGGAAAAGATGTGTGAGGCGCTGCAGCTTCTCCGTACTGAATATCATTTCAACGGATATATTCATGTAAAAGCAGTTCCGGGGGCACCGGACGACTTGATCATGCGTGCCGGTTATCTGGCAGATCGTATGAGTATCAACCTGGAACTGCCGACAGCAGAGGGAATGAAAAAACTTGCCCCTAACAAGTCTCATCAGACAATATTAAAGCCGATGGCGAAGGTGACGGATACGATTGCTGCGAACCGACTGGCACAGGGGAAAAGTGCGTATCTGGAACGGAGCACATCCAATCGGTATCTGACGGACAGTATTTTTTCGGAAGAGCAGAGGAAAATTACGGGAAATCAAACGGATCGGATCGGAGAGTCTTCCGTTTACCGGATTACAACAAAAGAACATGAAAAATTGAAAAACCGACCCTTTGCGTCTGCAGGACAGAGTACACAGATGATCATTGGGGCAACACCAGAGACAGATTACCATCTGCTTTGCACGACGCAGAACCTGTATCAGAAGTATGATCTTAAAAGAGTATTTTTCTCTGCCTATGTGCCTGTGAACGAAGACCCGGATCTCCCGGGGATTGATGAAAAACCACCCCTTTTAAGGGAACACCGTCTCTATCAGGCAGACTGGCTGCTACGGTTTTATGGATTCCATGCGGAGGAATTATTGTCAGAACAGAGACCGAATTTTAACGAGCAGATTGATCCAAAGTGTGAGTGGGCACTCCGGCATCTGGAACTTTTTCCGGTGGAGATCAATACTGCATCTTATGAGCGGATCCTGCGGATTCCGGGTGTGGGACCAAAATCAGCGGGCAGGATCGTGCGCGCAAGGAGATACGGAAGTCTGGACTTTGACCATCTGAAAAAGATGGGTGTCGTTTTAAAAAGAGCGCATTATTTTATCACCTGTAACGGAAAGATGATGTACAGGATTCCGATGGAAGAGGATTTTATCACCAAACAGCTGACCAGTGTAGAATATAAAGAAAACTGGCAGCTGATGAATCAGCAGGAGTATCATCAGATGTCATTGTTCGGAGATTTTGGTGTGCAAGCCTGAGAAGAAAGGGAACGGAAATGTATTGTTTTACCTGTAAAGAAGATTTTGAGAGTATGATGACCTGTATCTACCGGGTATGGGAGGCAAAAAAAGGAAGTCAGAACGTCAGGTTGGAAATCGAACCGGTGGAACAGATGGACCTTCTGACGGAATATGTTCATGTGGAGGTGGATCCGGAGCTGGCACACAAGGTGGTTCGATCAATTCGGACCAAAATATCTGCAAAAGCCTATTATCAGGTCTATCTGGCGGCTATGAGCAATGATCAGGGGCGGCTGGATGATATTTATCGTTTTCTGAGGATAGGATTTGCTGTGGGAGGGAAAGTAACCGAGTGTCTGAGAGAAGAATCAGTGATGCAGATCTTTGAACTGAGTCGACAGGTATCGAATGAAAGACATTTTTTCCGAGAATTTTTACGGTTTACGAGAATCGAACCGGGGATTTATGTCGCGCATATGGAGCCAAAGGGAAATGTGGTGGCACTGGTAGCAGGACATTTTGCAGACCGGATGCCATCGGAAGACTGGATGATCATTGATGATAGGCGAGGCCTGGGGGTGATCCATCCGAAAAATGAGCCGTTTTATGTTACAAAGTTCCGGGAAGAAGAGATGGAGCGGCTTTGTCAGACGGAACAGCAGGAAGATCTTTATACGCAGATGTGGAAAGAATTTTTCTGCACGATTGCAGTGGAGAAAAGGGAGAATCCGGGTTGCCAGAGAAATATGTTTCCGTTACGATACAGAAAACATGTGACGGAGTTTTTATAAAAAGAGAAGAAGGAATACAAAGGTTATTAACGGTGTTGTTTGAAAAACAGACAGAAAACTGGTATGATAAAAAGAAAAGAGCAGAATCGTATATTGTGAGCAACAGAAAGTAAAAGTATAAGGCAAAACAGGAAACAGAATGCAGAATGGAGACGGACGAATGAAGATATTGATATTATCCTGCAATACCGGGGAGGGACACAATTCTGCCGGCTGGGCGGTGAAAGAATATCTGGAACTGCAGGGACATCAGGTAGTGATGGAAGATATGATGCTTCTGAAAGGAGCGCGGACATCGAAAGCTGTGGGCGGAGCCTATGTGGGAATCGTGAAGCATTTTCCGTTGTTATTTGGTCTGGGTTACCGGCTGGGAGGCTGGGTTTCTTCAGATAAGAGAAAGTCACCGGTATATTATGCCTGCAGTCTTCTGGCGGGGACATTAAAGGGCTATCTGGAACAGAAGCGGTTTGATGCTGTTGTAACTCCGCATCTGTACCCCGCAGAGACTTTGACGGCAATGAAGAAAAAAGGGTGGCTGAAGATTCCGGTGGTTGCGATCGGAACAGATTATACCTGTATTCCTTTCTGGGAGGAAACTGACTGCGAGTATTATGTGATTCCCCATGAAGATCTGATCGAAGAGTTTGTAAAACGGGGTATTCCGAGAGAAAAACTTCTTCCGTGGGGAATTCCGGTACGCCAGAGCTTTATGAAACAATGGAATAAGAAGGAAGCAAGAAAAATTTGTCATATTCCACAGAATAACAAAAGTTATCTGGTGATGGGAGGCAGTATGGGTTTTGGAAAGATCCAGATTTTTGTACTGGAACTGGCACGCAGGATGGAAGCGGATGAAAATATGGTAGTTATCTGTGGTAATAATAAAAAGCTGGAAAAACTTTTAAAACGGGAGCTGGTTCATAGAAAGAATGTGAAGGTTCTCGGCTATACGGATCAGGTAGCGGCTTATATGGCAGCCTGTGATGTGATTTTTACAAAGCCCGGGGGGCTGAGTAGCACGGAAGCAGCCATGATGAGAATTCCGATGGTACATACGAATCCGATTCCGGGATGCGAGACGAAAAATGTGGAATTTTTTCAGAAACATGGCATGTCCATCGGAAAACGTTCGTTTGTCGGACAGGTGCGCACGGGAGAAAAACTTCTGGAGCGGGAAAAACTGCGTGCGCAGATGCAGGAAGCACAGAAAAAGAACAGCAGGCCGGAGGCGGCAGAACGTATCTGTAAGCTGCTGGAAGAACTGACCGGCAATAAAGAAAACAGAATTATAGATTTAGAAATTATTCAGTGAATAGTAATACGGAAACATTTTAATTTATGATCTGAAAAAACGGAATTGTTATATAGTTTATATAAGATAGCAGAAATGCAGAGGATGAAACGAAATACTTCCGGTTGAAAGCAATCCAAAAGTACAGAAAGAAGCAGGGTGATGAGAGATGATTACATGGCAGGAGTGGGGTTATATCATAGGCGGGTATCTGTCAGGCAGTGTCCTGTACAGCTATCTGCTGCCAAAAGCACTGAAAGGAATTGACATTACAGCGGAAAGCCCGGATGGAAACCCGGGAACGGCGAATGCTTTTACCTGTGCGGGCATACCGATCGGGATTCTGGTGCTGTGCATGGAACTGCTGAAAGGTTATCTTCCGGTGCATCTGGCGTTGCGGGAGGTGAATCCGGCACGATGGAGCTTTGCGCTGATTCTGGCAGCTCCGGTTTTCGGACATGCCTGCCCGTTCTTTCAGCCACAGAAAGGTGGAAAGGCCATTGCAGTATCCTTCGGGGTTCTGCTTGGACTGGTACCGTTCTGGCTTCCGGTACTGTCACTGGCAGCTTTGTATCTGATCTTTTCCCTGGTGATCGTGATCGAGCCACACTTTTACCGTTCAATCTGCACATTTGTGTTGTTTTCGGTTAATGTTTTCTGCCGTGTGGCGATGACGGGTATCGGTGTTGGCTGCTGTCTGATTTCAGCAGTGGTTATTCGAAAACATTACGACAGATATCGGGGAGAACAGATGAAAGTGCGTCTGCCACTTCATCGGTAACCAGGTGTTACTGTGCACGGAGTGAACAAAACGTTACTGTTTGCTGAAGGGCTGGAATTATAAAAAGAGGGTTGACAGAAAGAAAAATAAATGCTATTTTTGAAGTAACTTATATGACTGACGGAAGTGGAGTTTACCACGGGGAGTATAAGGGTTTGAAGCCGACCGTCTGGGCAGTGTAGCTCGGATTGTAGGCTTTTTTCATTTTCAGCATAATTTCTGCGTAGTATGGAGAAAACGGGAAAAGCCGGGTATAGTGATTTTCGTTATGAAGATTCGCTATACCGATCCGGATTATGGTAAAATCAAAACATAAGACAAAAGGAGAATTGTTCATGAAGATGATATCATTGGAACAGGAACTGAGAGGAAATTCATACCCGGGAAGAGGAATTGTAATTGGCAGATCTGCAGACGGAACGAAAGCAGTTGCGGCCTATTTCATCATGGGAAGAAGTGAAAACAGCAGAAACCGTGTCTTTGTAGAAGAAGGACAGGGAATCCGTACCCAGACCTTTGATCCTTCCAAACTGGTGGATCCCAGTCTTATTATCTATGCGCCGGTACGTGTGCTGGGCAATAAAACCATCGTAACCAACGGAGACCAGACAGATACTATTTATGAGGGAATGGACAGACAGCTGACATTTGAGCAGGCTCTGACATCCAGGGAATTTGAACCGGATGCACCAAATTACACTCCTCGAATCTCCGGAGTGATGCATATTGAAAACGGAGCGTTTGATTATGCAATGTCTATCTTAAAAAGCAATAATGGCAATCCGGACTCCTGTAACCGTTATACATTCTCTTATGGAACAGCACTTGCAGGGGAAGGACATTTTATTCATACATATATGGGCGATGGCAATCCGCTGCCTAGTTTTGAAGGAGAACCAAAGCTTGTGGCAATTCCGGATGAGATTGATGAATTTACCGGTCTGTTATGGGAAAGCCTGAATGAAGAAAATAAAGTATCTCTGTTTGTACGTTATATCAATATTGCAGACGGTACCTGCGAGACAAGAATTGTAAATAAAAATAAATAAGAGAGGGAGAAGCACAATGAAAGAATTACAGTTAAAGTATGGATGTAACCCGAATCAGAAACCTTCCAGAATCTATATGAATGACGGATCGGAACTTCCGATCAAAGTGCTTTCCGGAAAACCTGGATACATTAACTTTCTGGATGCTTTTAATGGCTGGCAGCTGGTATCCAATCTGAAACAGGCAACCGGTCTGGCGGCAGCAACCTCTTTTAAACATGTATCCCCGGCAGGGGCTGCCGTGGGACTTCCGTTAAGTGAGACACTGGCAAAAATCTACTGGGTAGATGATATGGACTGGAAAAACTTCTCTCCGATTGCCTGTGCTTACGCAAGAGCAAGAGGTGCAGACCGTATGTCTTCTTTCGGTGATTTTATTTCTCTGTCTGACGTATGCGACAAAGATACCGCCCTGCTGATCAAGAGAGAGGTATCTGACGGTGTAATTGCACCGGGTTATACACCGGAAGCTCTGGAGATTCTGTCTCAGAAGAAAAAAGGAAATTATAATGTGATTCAGATTGATCCGGATTATGTACCGGCTCCATTGGAACATAAAGAAGTGTTTGGTGTTACTTTTGAACAGGGAAGACAGGAACTGGCAATTGATGATGAACTGATTTCCAATCTGGTGACAAATAACAAAGAACTGACCGAAGAGGCAAAGAGAGATATGAAGATTTCTCTGATCATCCTCAAATACACCCAGTCTAACTCTGTATGTTTCGTAAAAGACGGACAGGCCATCGGTGTAGGCGCCGGACAGCAGTCCCGTGTACACTGTACCCGTCTGGCCGGACAGAAAGCAGACAACTGGTGGCTGCGCCAGAGTCCACAGGTACTGAATCTGCCGTTTAAAGAGGGTATTACCCGTGCAGAACGTGATAACGCGATTGATGTTTATATGGGTGAGGAATACATGGATGTGATCGGTGATGGAAACTGGGAGAGATCGTTCACTGAAAAACCTGCAGTATTCACAAGAGAAGAGAAGCGTGCATGGCTGGATCAGCTGACAGGTGTTACGCTGGGATCTGATGCGTTTTTCCCGTTTGCAGATAATATTGAACGTGCACATAAAAGTGGTGTTGCTTATATTGCTCAGCCTGGAGGATCTGTCCGCGATGATCTCGTGATTGAGTGCTGTGATAAGTACAATATGGTAATGGCATTCACCGGTATCCGTCTGTTCCATCATTAAAAACAGGAGTAACTGTGAGAGCGTTGAACAGTTACGCTAAGTAAAGTAATAAAACGAAAAACCGATGATTTCTGATTTGTATTTTCTGAAAAAAACAAAATCAGAAATCGTCGGTTCTTTTTTGTATATATTCTATTTCTTCTTTCATAAAACTAAATACTGCTATTTCTCAATCTTTTCTTTTAAAGCTGTTTTGAAGGCGTCGTCTGCCTGATTGGTATCAATCAGTGACTGAATATAATTCAAAATACCGCCTTTTGTTGTCGGGCTGTCTACTACACACTGAATCAGTTTTTTCTGTTCGTTGTATGCATGCTGATCTATGAGTGGTGCATAGGCTCTCCCGGTGCGTGTCATGGACTTACCGATGGAATCTACTTTCAGATATCCTTTTTTTGTCAGTGTGATAATACCGGGTGCAACAGTATTTCTTTTCAATGTTACATCTTTTTTCAGAATCTCAGATATCAGACAGGGGTGACCGATTTGCCATACAGCCTGCATAATCTGTTCTTCCTTGCGGGTTAGTGTCTGCATAAAAGCTCCTTTCACATAAATAAACAAGTATCAGTAATAATACTATTTTTATTATAAGCTATCTATAGAAAAAATCAACGAGTATGTATGGAAAACATTAAAATGAAACTATTTTCACGTTGCTGCTCTGTGAATTGTCTGAAAATCTTTGATGGGAGCAGAAAAGAACCGATACTACCAACATTCTATACAAAAAACAATAATTTATACGTGATTTGGAAAGGATAATAAAATTATTTTTTGGATATAATAGACAAAAAACGAGGAAAAATATTGTACAAAATATTGGTGTTTTTGTAAACGTGTTGCAAAACCAGACAAAACTAACTAGAATTCATAACGGTTTATAGGATAAATAAGGAAAGGAATTATGGAAAATGAAAAGACGTGGAAAAGCAGCACTTTGTCTTGGAATGACCGGCGTGATGGCAGTTGGAACAATGCTTTCCGGATGTGGAAAAGAACAAACAAACGGAAAAGTTAAAATTGAAGTTGTTCAGTACAAACCGGAAGCCGTAGATGTATTTGAAGAGCTGGAAAAGAAATTCAATGAGACGCACGACAATATTGAACTGGTTATCGATTCTCCGAACGATGCCATGACTATTTTAAAAACAAGATTTATTCGTGAGGATTATCCGGATATCATCGGAATCGGCAGTGATGTAAACTACTCTAATTTCCTTGATTCTGATATGTTAATGGATATTTCGGATTTTGACGGGCTCGATGATATTAAAGAAGCGTATCTTAAGACAGATAAAGAAATGGAATATGTGCCGATGGACGGAGTTTATGCAATGCCGTACATGGCCAATGCGTCCGGTGTCCTTTACAACAAGGATATGTTTGAAGAACATGGCTGGACGATTCCAACCACATGGGATGAATTTACTGCTTTGTGTGAAAGAATCGAAGCTGAAGGGATTCAGCCGCTGTATTTTGGATTCAAAGATTCCTGGACCTGTCTGGCTCCGTGGAATGCGATCGCTGCAGATCTGGCTCCGTCTGATGTGTGTTCGGAGGTAAATAAAGGGAATACCACATTTACCGATAATTACAGAGAAGTGGCAGAGAAAGAAAAAGCGCTTCTGGCATATGCCCAGGATAATCCGGCAGCATACGGATACAACGATGCGTGTACAGCATTTGCCAAAGGTGAGTCTGCGATGTTTGTGATCGGAAGTTATGCCGTTCCTCAGATCAAATCAGTGAATCCGGATATGAACATTGATTCCTTTGTATTTCCGGCAAGCAACAATGCAGAAGAAAATGTGTTAAACTCCGGTAACGACTTACAGTTTTCTATTATGAAAAACTGCGGACACAAAGAAGAAGCATATGAAGTACTGCGTTTCTTTATGGAAGATGAAAATGTACAGTCATACATTGATGATCAGAGTGCCGTGCCATGTAAAAAAGGCGATTTCGAACTGCCGTCTATGCTGGATGGTATGAAAGAATACATCAACGAAGGAAAACTGGCGGACTATCAGGATCATCATTATCCCAGTGAAATGTCCGTAGATGCGATGATTCAGACATATCTGTTGGATGACAGCGAAAATGCTACCGACAAATTCCTGAAGAAATTTGATACTGAGTGGGTTCGTTACAACCGTGATCTGATTCGGAAAGTACAGGATTACGAAAAAGAAAACGGAAGTAACAACTAGGAAAGGGGATAAGAACGATGAATAAGAAAGGGAAAACCAACGACAGAGAGCGCACGTTTCTCCTGATTACCATTCCGGTACTGGTGCTGTTTTTCTGCTTTAACACATTACCGCTGATCAAAGGTTTTATCTATAGTTTTACAAACTTCAAAGGATATGGAACCTATGATTTTGTCGGACTTCGAAACTACAAAGATCTGTTTACCGACGCCCGCGTGGGAAGATCTTACCTGTTTACTTTTAAATATGCAATCGTTTGTACGATCATTGTAAATGTCATCAGTCTGCTTCTGGCACTGGGACTGAATGCGAAAATTAAAGGAAAAACGGTGCTGAGAGGAATCTATTTCATCCCGAATATTCTTGGTGGACTGGTTATCGGTTATATTTTTAGTTTCTTCTTTACTTATATTCTTCCGGCAGCTGGTCAGGCAGCAGGAATCGAATGGCTGAGTTCCAGTATTCTGGCAAAAGAAAGTACTGCATGGTTTGGTATCGTTATTGTAGGTGCATGGCAGGCAATTGCAATGAATACCATCATCTATATTTCCGGTCTGCAGACCGTGCCGGAAGATGTGTATGAAGCCGGTGCGATCGATGGAGCCACCGGATGGAGAAGGTTCAAAGACCTTACATTTCCGCTGATTATTCCATTCTTTACGATTAATATGGTGCTGTGTATGAAAAACTTCCTGATGGTATTTGACCAGATTATGGCATTGACCAAAGGTGGTCCGTCCCAGAGTACAGAGTCCATCTCTTACCTGATCTACCAGAATGGTATGAGTGGTGGACAGTTTGGTTTCCAGAGTGCCAACGCGGTTCTTTTCTTTGTCGTTATCGTGGCAATCTCTGCATTCCAGATGACAGTAATGGGTAAGAAGGAGGAACAGTTATAATGAGTAAGAAAACAAATAATCAGACAGCAAAAGTTAACTGGCCGATTACCATTTTACTGATCATCGGCTGTCTCACCGTGTTTTTTCCTCTGTATATGGCAGTGATCATTGCGTTCAAACAGCCGTCTGAGATGACAAATGATATCGCCGGAGCACTGGCATTTCCGAAAACCTGGAGTTTTGCGAACTTTTCGGAAGCGATGAAGGTAACTGATTTCTGGCATTCTCTGGGAAACAGTTTACTGCTTACGATCGTGACCGTGATCCTTGCTATTCTGATCCATTCTCTGGCGGGGTATGCGATTGGAAGAAGTATGGCAAATAAAAAGTTTTATAATTTTGCGTATCTGTATATTGTAAGTGGTATGTTCGTACCGTTTGCGATTCTTATGATGCCTCTGGTAAAACAGACTGCGCAGATCGGAATTGCCAATCGTTTTGGTGTTATCGTACTGTATGTGGTATTCTTTATGCCAATGAATATCCTGTTATATTCCGGTTATCTGAAAAATATTCCACTGGCACTGGAAGAAGCAGCACGTGTGGATGGCGCTACTACATGGAGTACTTACTGGAATATCATTTTCCCGATCATGAAGCCAATGCATGCAACCGTTGCTGTACTGACTGCTATGAGTACCTGGAACGATGTTATGACACCTCTGGTTATCATGTCCGGAACAGGAAAAAATACGTTACCACTGGCACAGTTAAACTTCCAGACTCAGTTCGGAACTAATTATAACCTGGCATTCGCCTCTTATCTGCTGGCACTGCTGCCGATTTTGATCTTCTATCTGATCTGTCAGAAACAGATTATCAACGGCGTGGTAAACGGAGCAGTAAAATAATAGTTACTGTTCACTGGTAATATCCCGCGAATTTATGCGATTAGCATAAATTCTGTGCATCGCGCAGCGTGTTGCTGGGCACGGAGTGAACAGTAACAAATAATATAAAATATCTATAAAATCAGGGCATCGGCTTTTACGCCGGTGTCCTTTTTGTTATAATAAATAATAAAACAACATTTCTCCGTATACCGGCATATAGTAAAAGAAGAAAAGAAATACGGGCGGAAAAATATGGCATATAAGATTGTAGTGGACAGTGGACACGGAGGAGAAGATCCGGGTGCAGTCTATCCTGGCAGACAGGAAAAGGAAGATACGTTACGGCTTGCACTGGAAGTAGGGAGACTTCTGGAGGCAGGAGGACAGGATGTGGTGTATACAAGAACCACGGATGTCTACCAGACACCCTTTGAAAAAGCGCAGATTGCAAATCGGGAAGAAGCGGATTATTTTATTTCGATTCACAGAAATTCCAGTCCCAGACCGAATCAGTATCAGGGGGTAGAGACACTGATCTATGACAAGTCGGGAATCAAACTGAAGATGGCAGAGGCAATTAACGGGGCTCTGGAGGAGGTGGGATTCCGTAATCTCGGGGTGAAAGAACGACCGGGACTTGTAGTGTTGCGAAGAACAAATATGCCGGCACTTCTGGTGGAGGCAGGATTTATTAACAACGATCAGGATAATCAGCTGTTTGATGAAAAATTTACAGAAATCGCAGGAGCAATTTCTGAGGCGATTCTCGGTACACTGGATCAGGAAACTGTGGAAGATCCACTTTTATATCGGGTGCAGGTGGGAGTTTTCAGAAATAAAGAAAATGCAGACCGGCTGAATTATGAACTTCTGGATAAGGGATATCCATCTTATATTTTACAGCAGGACGGATATTATAAAGTCCAGGTGGGAGCTTTTGAACAGCTTGGGAATGCTGTTTTGATGGAACAAAGGCTTCGAAAGGATGGGTATCAGACTCTGATCACAACCCGCTAGAAGACAGGATGAAGAAGGGAGCAGATCCATGGGAATACAAAAGAAAGACAGAGAATATGAACGTTTTTTAGATCAGATCAGTGATTTCATTTTTGTGGAGGATAAACCGGAGAGGGCAGATATCATTTTTGTACCGGGTAATGGATTTCCACAGATGTCCATAGAAGCGGCCAGACTGTGGAAAGAGGGAATGGCACCCTGGATACTGCCTTCCGGAAAATACAGTATCGGAAAAGGTGCATTTACAGGGGTACAGGTCATGAAGGAAAAATATCAGGGACCGTATCAGACGGAATGGGAATTTATGAAAGATGTGCTGCTAAAAGAAGGCGTGCCGGAAGAAGTGATCCTGCGGGAAGACGGGGCTACATTTACCTATCAGAATGCGATCAACTCCAGAAAAGTGACGGATGCAGTGGGCATTCGGGTGAAAAAGGCAATTATCTGCTGCAAAGCCCAGCATGCCAGAAGATGCAAGCTGTATTATCAGTACTTATACCCACAGACAACCTTTCTCATTTGCCCTTCGGATGTGGGAATCAACCGGGAAAACTGGTTTGATACGCAAAAAGGCAGAAAGGAAGTACTGGGAGAAGTAGAAAAATGTGGGGAACAGCTGCAACGGATCTTTTGCAGGGAAGCGGATTCATGGAGTATCTGAGAGATTCGGATAAACAGATGATACGAACAGGATGTTATCATTTCATACGGAAGGCAGGAGGGTGTTATGGCAGCATATGTGGAAATGGATCAGGTTACAAAAACCTATCAGATGGGAGAAGTGACGATCAAAGCTGCGGATGGTATTTCTTTTCAGGTAGAAAAGGGAGAATTTGTGGTCGTGGTCGGACCAAGTGGAGCAGGAAAAACAACGGTGCTAAATATTCTCGGCGGCATGGATACTGCAACGACCGGAAAAGTATCTGTGGACGGAACACGGGTGGATAAGCTGAAAGGGAAAAAGTTGATCCAGTATCGGAGAGAGGATATTGGTTTCGTGTTTCAGTTTTATAACCTGATGCAAAATCTGACTGCACTGGAGAATGTGGAGCTGGCACTTCAGATCTGTAAAGATCCGCTGGATGCAAAGACAGTTCTTGAAGAAGTGGGGCTTGGGGAACGGATGTATAATTTCCCGGCACAGCTTTCAGGTGGGGAACAGCAGAGGGTGGCGATAGCCAGAGCCCTGGCAAAAAATCCAAAGTTACTGCTCTGCGATGAACCGACGGGTGCGCTGGACTATGTGACCGGAAAATCGATACTGAAGTTATTACAGGATACCTGTCACAAAAAGGGAATGACTGTGATCGTGATCACACATAACTCTGCACTGACACCTATGGCGGATCGGATCGTCCGGATACGAAACGGCAGGGTGGCAGAGATGATACAAAACGAGAATCCAACACCGGTGGAAGAGATAGAATGGTAGGTGGAGAGGATGAAAGCATTTCGGAAAGATTTTTTCAGAGAGATTTTAAAGAATAAAGGACGGTTTTTATCTGTTTTTTTCATCTCCCTGCTGGGTGCGGCGTTCTTTTCGGGTATTCGGTCAGCAGAAGGAGATATGAAAACTTCAGCGGATGCTTATTACGATCAGACAAATTACATGGATCTGCGGGTGCTGGGAACGCTCGGTCTTACAGACACGGATATGGAAGATATCGCAAAGGTGAAAGGCGTAGCACAGGTAACCGGCGGGCATACGTTAGAAGTATTACATAAAGAAGGGGAAAAAGAACAGACAGTGAAGCTGATCGCGTTAGAAGATGGCGTAAATGAACCACAGATTCTGGATGGGCGGCTGCCGCAGAAAACGGATGAAATTCTGGTGGACCAGAAATTCCTGGATGAAACCGGAAAAAAGATCGGCGATCAGGTGATATTTGAGAGTGGTACGGACACTGCACTTTCGGATGACCTTGTTCATGAAACGTTTACGATTGTGGGATCGGCAACGTTACCCTATTATATGGAACTGACCCGTGGAACGGGAAGTATCGGAAACGGCAGTATTGACAGTTTTGGGCTGTTACTTCCGGAGACGTTTACCAGTGAGATTTATACAGAAATCTATGTGCAGGTGGATGGGGCAAAGGAGCTGGAAAGTTACAGTACCTCTTACGAAAAGGCTGTAAAACAGGTACAAAACCGGGTAGAAGAGCTGGAAGAGGAAGCATGTCAGAGAAGATATGATGCGGTTTATCAGGAGGGGGAAGACAAGCTTTCCGATGCCAGAAAACAGGTAACAGACGGTGAAAAGGAACTGGCGGATGGAAAAAAGACGCTGGAAGACGGTACTTTGCAGATCGAAGAGGCAAAAGATACCGTCGCTGAAAAGGAAAAAGAACTGAAGGAAAATGAATCCCTTCTGGCAGAAAAAGAGACAGAATTGCAAAATGGGGAGAATCAGCTTGCTACAAAGGAGAAAGAACTGACTGCCGGAGAACAACAGCTGCAGCAGAAAATGCAGGAACTTGCAGCCGGAAAACAGGAGCTTGCGACAAAGCAGACAGAACTGACGGATGGAAAGGCACAGCTGCAGATACAGGAAGAAGAGTTGAATACAGCCAAAAGTCAGCTTGAGGAGCAGGCGGCGAAACTGGAAGAACAGAAAAGTCAGCTGGAAGAAAAAGAAAAGGAGCTGGATGAAAATGAGGTGACAGTAACTGCGGGTATCACACAGGTACAGGAAGGGCAGGAACAGCTTGCCACCGGTATGCAAAGTGTGCAGGAAGAAATCACCCGACTGGAAGCACAGAAAGAACAACTCTCGCAGATGGAAGAACCGGATGCGGAACAGCTGCAGCAGATCGAGACTGCTTTGCAGGAGTTAAAACAGCAGCTTACCGGACTGGAAACACAAAAGGAAGTGCTGTCACAGAAAGAGACGGAACTGACCGGGAATCTTACACAGATCCAGTTGGGCAAAGGAGAACTCGAGCAGGCAAGGACGCAGCTGGATGCCGGAGAAGCGGAAATTAGTATGCATCGTCAGGAACTTGCGGCGGGCAAGGAGAAAATCGCACAGGCAAAGGAACAGCTTGCAGCAGGAGAAAGACAGATCAGTCAGGTACAAAAACAGCTCGCGGATGGTGAGGCGCAGATTGAGCAGGCAAAAGCACAGATTGCGGACGGAAAGAAGCAGCTTGCCGGAGCAAAAGCTGAACTTGCAGATGGAAAGACGCAGCTTTCTGCCGGAAAACAGCAGATTGTGGATGGAAAAAGCGCACTCCGGGAGGCAAAAGATGAGATTGATGCGAAAGAGACGGAACTGGAGGACGGCTGGAAGGAATACAGAAAAGAAAGCCGGAAAGCAGAGAAAAAACTGGCAGACGCAAAAGAAGAAATTGCAGACGGAGAAAAAAAACTGGAGGATCTGAAGGTTCCGGACTGGTATGTATGGGGACGAGATCAGGTGACTTCCACGGAAAATTACGGACAGGATGCAGTGCGCATCACAAATATAGGAAAGTTCTTTCCGGTCATTTTCTTTCTGGTGGCAGCGCTTGTCAGCCTGACGACGATGACTCGAATGATCGAGGAACAGCGTCAGCAGATCGGTACACTGAAAGCTCTGGGATACGGAGACGGTGTGATCGCGGTAAAATATCTTGCCTACGGACTGATGTTTACCATCTCCGGTGCATTTGTCGGAGTGCTGCTCGGTGAGAAAATTCTGCCGTGGGTGATCATGAATGCGTATGGTATGCTGTATACGGGTATGAAAGAGTATCTGACCCCGTTAAACTGGGAAGAGGGCGGACTTGCGATCCTTGCGAGTGCACTCTGTACCGGTGTGGCAACTGTAGTGGCATGTTATAAGGAACTGGCAGCGCGCCCGGCACAGCTGATGCGCCCGGAGGCTCCAAAAAACGGAAAGAGGATTCTGCTGGAACGGATTCCATTTTTATGGAAACATCTGAACTTTACAACAAAATCAACGATCCGGAATCTGATCCGATATAAAAAGCGGTTCTTTATGACTGTCATTGGTATCGGTGGATGTATGGGACTGATCGTGGTGGGATTTGGCTTGCAGGATTCGATTACTGCGATTGCAAAGAATCAGTTTGTCAATCTGTTTACCTATCAGGCAAGCGCTGTTTTTAACGGGGACGCCACGGAAGAGAAAAAGGCACAGGTACAAAGCGAGATGGAGACGTATCCGGGGATACAGCAGATTCTGGAGATGTATTGCCAGAGTGTGGAACTGCAGTCACCGAAGCGCAGTGTGGATGCGGTGATGGAAGTACCGAAAGATCTGACTTGTTTTGGAGATTTCTTTGATCTGCGTGATCGCATCAGTGGAAAACATTATGATTTCCCGGCGCAGGGGGCTGCCATCAGTGAGAAGACGGCAGATATTCTGGGACTCAAAGTCGGTGATACAGTGCAGATGAAAAAGGGTGATCAGATTGTGAAAGTCGAAATCACGGAGATTGTTGAAAATTATGTGCGGCATTTTATCTATATAACGACAGATACATATCAGACCTTGTTCGGGGAAGCGGCAGAGTATAATCAGCTGTTGCTTCGCTACGAAGATACGTCAGACAGTTACGAGGACGGACTGGGACAGACGATCATGGAACATCCGGAGATCGCAGCTATCTCCTTTACGTCAGATCTGATCAGTGAGATCGACAACATGCTTCGCTCTCTGAATATCGTCATTGTGGTTCTGATCGTATCGGCAGGTTTGTTGGCATTTGTGGTGCTGTATAATCTGAACAATATCAATATCACAGAACGTCAGAGAGAGCTGGCAACACTGAAAGTGCTTGGATTCTACGACGGAGAAGTGGCTTCGTATGTATATCGTGAGAATATGGTGCTTACGGTATTCGGAATCCTCGCAGGTGTGGGAATCGGTGCTTTTCTGCATGGAAAGGTGATCCGAACCGTAGAAGTGGATATGATGATGTTCGGAAGAAGTATATTTTTCAGAAGTTTCTTGTACAGCGGACTGATCACACTGGCATTTGCATTGTTAGTCAATGGAATGATGTATTACCGGCTGAAAAAGATTGATATGATCGAATCACTGAAAAGTGTGGAATAAAAAAGAAGAAGAGGTTAATCCTCTTCTTCTTTTTTATCGTAAAAATCTTCCGGTATATAGATGTGTACAAGTTCGATACGGTTTTTGTCCACCTGATCAACGACCAGTTTCAGATGATTATCTGTGATACAGGATTCACCGGGAACCGGCAGGTGATCGAGCTGTTCGATCACAAAACCTCCGATAGAATCGTAATCTTCCGTTTCCAGATGCAGATCCAGAGCTTCATTCAGATCGTCCAGTTTGGCAGAACCTTTTGCGAGATATTCTCGTTTCGGAACGATTTCTTTAAAGTCTTCCTCTTCGTCGGCATCGTATTCATCACGGATCTCTCCGACGATTTCCTCGAGCAGGTCTTCCAGTGTGATCATACCGGCGGTTGCGCCATATTCATCAAGGACTATTGCCAGATTGACGGCATATTCTTTCATCTCCATCAGAAGATCTGCCGTACCTTTGTATTCATAGGTAAAATATGGGTTTCTGAGAAAATCCCGTACAGAAAACGGTTTTTCCGGATCTCGCAGAATCAGGTCTTTCATATTCAGAGTGCCGATGATGGTATCTGTTGAATTTTCATAGACCGGATAACGTGTATAACCGTCTTCACGGAATGCCTGAATTACTTCGTCATAAGTGGCATCCACATTAATCAGAGACATATCGATACGGGGAACCATCACATCCTTGGCCTGAGAATCACCAAAATCGAAAACGTTATAGATCATCTGCCGTTCTTCGCTCTCGATGACACCGTCTTCATGACTGACATCCACGATGGTACGAAGTTCCTGCTCTGTCATGGCATTTGGCTTGGCATCGGGATCTACATGAAGCAGAAATAAGACACCTCGCGAAAGCAGATTCACAAAGAAAATTACAGGAGTCAGCAGCCTGGTCAGAGGATAGATTACCGGTGCATAGGCAAGAGAGATTTTTTCTGCCTGTAATGTTGCCAGGGTTTTCGGAGTAATCTCACCAAACAGAAGAATCAGCAAGGTCAGAACGCCGGTGATAAAACCAATAAAGGCATTACCAAGAACTCTCGTGGTCCAGGTGGTTGCCAGAGAAGATGCTGACAGGTTGACAATATTGTTGCCGATCAGGATCGTACTCAGAAGCTTTCCCGGATTTTCAATAATTTTCAATAAGGTTTTTGCTTTTTTATTCCCATCGTCAGCAAGAGACATGATACGGATCTTGTTGACTGTAGTCATGGCCGTCTCTGCGGAAGAGAAAAATGCGGAAAGCAAAATTAACAGCAGTAACACAATTAGTTGTATGGCGTCGCCAGAATCCAAAAATATTCACTCCTTTGAAAATATGTAGTAGTTGTACTTGAATATACAGGAATTCGATTCAAAAATCAAGACAAATTCTTGTAAAATCATATTTTTTGGGGTGTTGAAAAAGAGAAGTATATGTTATAATATAAAATTGAATAACTGTGAAAGTAGTAAAAAAAGCTGTGAAACCGCAGCTGAGAATACAAAGCAGGAGAGATGTGGATAATGAAGAAAAATAATAAACCGGCAGCGAAGCGATACATGAAGACGGTGGGAATGGTGATGGCATCTGTGATGGTTCTTTCTTCCACAACCGGTCAGATGGTATATGCGGAGTCTGCAAAAGACCAGAAAGATACTCAGGATGGGGAAAAGAAAGAAGAAAAAACTATCGTATATCTGAATGGAAAAACGGGAAATGATAAGAATAGCGGCGAGAGCCAGGATGAGGCAGTAAAAAGCTTTGAAAAGGCAGCAGAACTTGCAGGATCTAGCGGTGTGATCCGAATCTGTGGTACAGTTACTGTAGATGAGGAAGAAACCTGGGAACTACCATCCGGAGTTTCTATCCGCCGCGCAGAAGATTTTGAAGATGCACTGGTTCGCGTGACCGGTTGTCTGAAGCTGGATAATGTCCGCCTGTATACAGAGGATATCACTGGCGATGGTGAAGTAGAAGGAGCAGCAGAAAAAGAAAAAGTTTATGTTCCGAAAGTAATTACGGTAAAAGATACAAAAGCACTGTCAGAGATTTCTCTGGAAGGCTGCGATGGAGACGGAGTATTTTCCTGGGAAAAAGAGGATGCAGTTCCAACAGAATACGAGACAGACTATCAGGTGGTTTTCCATCCCTATGACACGAAAAAGATTGATTACAGCAAGGAAAAAGGCTGGGACGAAGATAGCGAAACTGTGACCAGAAAGGTTACCGTTCGCGTAAGCTCTCTGAAACCGGAAGTTACACCAACGCCGGAAGCAACCGATATACCGGAAGTCACACCGACTCCGGAAGCAACACCGGAGGTTACAGTGACACCGGAACCGACAACAACACCGGAAGTCACACCACAGCCAGAGAGCACACCGCAGCCAACACCTGAGGTTACGGAACCGACAGATCCTGGTTCAGAAGTGACACATCCGGACACAACGATTACCCCGGACCCAACAGAAGTACCGGATGTTCCGACGGAACCGGAAGTACCGCCAATGGATCCGGCAGAACCAACGCCTGAGACACCAAAACCACAGCCGGAGGTACCGTCTGATACCGTACCAGAGACACCGGCAGATACAGAAAGCGCAGAAGGATCCGGACTTACCTGGGAGCAGATGAATGAGATTGCAACGGTACAGGAACAGCTGGATTTCCTTCCAAGCGAAGTGACGACAACGGAAGAGGTAGAAGCAATCATAGCGGCTACAAAAGAATACGAGGCACTGTCTGAAGCACAGAAAGCTTATATAGAGGCTGACAGTCTGGTACTGTTACAGACAGCCCAGGAACAGGCGAAGACGGTCAACCGGACAAGCAACGGCGTTACGGTAGACGGTGATTTTCCATGGTACATACAGTTTCAGGTACAGTTAAATAATGATAAATCTGACAGTTCCGTTCTGAACGGTCAGAATGTAGATACTTTTATCAGCCCATATGAGATGAAACTGTGGGATATGATGAATGATAATGAATATCAGTTGAACGGACAACAGGTGCGCATCACGATGCCGGCACCGGACGATCAGCTCTATACACAGCTTGTTGTGATTCATTATCTGAAAGACGGAAGCATCGAGTATATTACTCCGATCTATAATGCAGACGGAACACTGAGCTTTGTGACAACTTCTTTCAGTCCGTACAATGTGGCAGGTCTGAAGATTGCAGGAAGCCAGTCTCTGGTAGGCAATACGGATAAGGCATATACAAATAAAAATACAACAACTTCCGGAAGTACCACGACAAAACTGACACCGAATGTGTCCGCAGGAAATACAGGTAGCAGTTCAAACGGAAGCACATCCGGCAGTGTGGCAAAGAAAAACACACAGAAGAGCCAGACACAGCAGGCTTACGGTACGACACTGAAAAGAGTCAATCCGAAGACCGGAGACTATCAGCAGACAGCCTGGTATGCAGGACTCGCGGCAGCAGCGCTTGCAGCACTTGGTATCGCAGGCAAGAAAAACCGAAAAAAAGAAATCTGAAGCCGATAAGGTATAGAATGTACAACCCTCCCATATAGTACTGTATGGGAGGGATTTTTTTGGATACAGGGAAAAACATCTGGATACAAAAGAGCAGCAGAGTCATAAAAGGTCTGATCGTGTCCTATCTGGTCAGCGGGGCAGGGCTTTTGCTTCTGGCATTACTGTTGCTGAAGTACCAGCTGGATGAGAGAAAAGTGTCCGCTGGTATTCTGGCTGTTTATATTCTATCCGGATTATCGGGAGGAATTTATATGGGAAAAACAGCAGAAAGAAAAAGATATCTGTGGGGAATGATACTTGGCAGTATATACTGGGGTATTCTGATGCTGCTTACTATCTTTTCCGGTGCTGGTACGGGATCGGGGGTAAAAGGTGCATTTCTTACACTTCTTATCTGTGCAGGGTCGTCAACTTTGGGAGCAATGGTGACGGGAGCCTGAAAACAGTGGCAGATCGTGAAAATAGCCGGAAGTTGCGAAAAAAACTCTTTGAAAATGAAAGAACATATGCTATAATGCAAGAAGTAATAACATAAGGAGGAAGCAAAATGAAACATATTAAAACTTTAAATACAAAAAGTTTACAGAACACAATGAAAAAAGGTGGATGTGGTGAATGTCAGACATCCTGCCAGTCTGCTTGCAAGACTTCTTGTACAGTAGGAAATCAGAGCTGCGAAAACACAAAATAAGAAATCAGCAGGCTCTATGATGCTTGGAACATACAGGCAGCGGTCCAAAAGCCGCTGCTTGCTTTTTGTTACATAGCATATCAAGAATTGATCCGGTGGATCAATTGTGATTACATTGTATATCGAAGCAGAAGATGCTGCTGCTCAAGAAAAGAAGAAGGAGAACAAATAAGTGATTCATCAGTATAAAAGTAATGGATACGCAATTGTTCTGGATGTAAACAGCGGATCCGTTCATGTGGTGGACGATATTGTATATGACTGTATCGCCCTGCTGGATCAGGGATGTTCCAACGAAGAAGTGACAGAAAAACTGTCGGCTTCTTATTCCGGAGAAGACCTGAAGACAGCTCTTAAAGAGATTCAGGAACTGACCGATGAGGGAATGCTGTTTACCGAGGACATTTATGAAAATGCGATAGAACATTTTAAAGAACGGCCAACTGTAGTCAAAGCATTGTGCCTGCATATTGCCCACGACTGTAATCTGGCCTGTAAGTACTGCTTTGCGGAAGAAGGAGAATATCATGGAAGACGTGCACTGATGTCCTACGAAGTAGGAAAGAAAGCACTGGATTTTCTGATTGCCAACTCCGGAAGCAGGAGAAATCTGGAAGTAGACTTTTTCGGAGGGGAACCTCTGATGAACTGGCAGGTTGTCAAAGACCTGGTAGCTTACGGAAGAGAGCAGGAAAAGATACATAATAAAAACTTCCGTTTTACCCTGACCACCAATGGTGTTCTGGTTAACGATGAAGTGATGGAGTTTTGTAACAAAGAGATGGGCAATGTGGTTATGAGTATCGACGGACGAAAAGAAGTCCACGATCATATGCGTCCGTTCCGCAAAGGTGCCGGAAGCTATGACCTGGTAGTTCCGAAGTTCCAGAAATGGGCAGAGAGCCGTAACCAGGACAAATATTATGCCCGCGGTACATTTACCCATTATAATCTTGACTTTTCCAAGGATGTACTGAACCTGGCAGATCTGGGATTCAAACAGATATCTGTAGAGCCGGTTGTAGCACCTTCGGATGCGGACTATGCACTGCAGCCGGAAGACCTTCCGAAATTGTTTGAAGAATATGATACCCTGGCAAAAGAGATGATCAAACGAAATAAAGAAGGAAACGGATTTAACTTCTTCCACTTTATGCTTGATCTGACCGGAGGTCCTTGTGTATACAAACGTCTGTCCGGATGTGGGTCAGGAACAGAGTATCTGGCAGTTACCCCATGGGGAGACCTGTATCCGTGCCATCAGTTTGTAGGAAACGAAGATTTCCTTCTTGGTAATGTGGACGAGGGAATCACAAAACCTGCAATCTGTAAAGATTTTAAAAATTGCAACGTCTATGCAAAAGAGGCATGTAAGAAATGTTTTGCACGATTCTACTGCAGTGGCGGCTGTGCGGCAAACTCCTATAACTTCAAAGGGAAAATCGATGATGTTTACGAAGTGGGCTGCGAGCTGGAACGTAAGCGCGTAGAGTGTGCAATCATGATAAAAGCTGCTATGGCAGAAGAAGAGGTATAAGAAGATGAAGAAAAAACAGGGAGTTCTTGTGCTGATTCTTACAGTGGTTCTGATTGGTCTGTTAGCCTTTACAACCGCTGTGGGATTCGGCCCGACCGGAACCGGGTCTGCAAAAAATATCAAGACCGGTCTGGATCTGTCCGGTGGTGTAAGTATCACATACCAGGCAAAAGGAGACGATCCGTCTCAGGAAGATATGGATGATACCGTCTATAAACTTCAGAAACGTGTGGAAGACTACAGTGAAGAAGCACAGGTATATCAGGAAGGTGATGACCGTATCACCGTAGAGATTCCTGGTGTAACCGATGCAAATAAGATTCTGGAAGATCTTGGTAAACCAGGATCTCTGGAATTCCAGGATGAAAGCGGCAACGTAGTTCTGGACGGAAGCGATATCGCAGGTGCAGACGGCGGTGTCACAGAAGATCAGACAACCGGAAGCAAACAGTATGTCGTAGAACTGACACTGACCAAAGACGGTACCACAAAATTCGCAGAGGCAACTGCAGCAAACCTGAAAAAAAGAATCTCTATCGTATATGACGGAGAAACTATCAGTTCACCGGTTGTACAAAGTGTGATCTCTGACGGTAAAGCACAGATCAGCGGACAGCAGTCCATCGAAGAAGCAAAAGAACTGGCATCTATTATCCGTATCGGTTCCCTGAAACTGGAACTGAAAGAACTTCGTTCTAACGTGGTAGGTGCACAGCTGGGACAGCAGGCAATCAAGACAAGCCTGATCGCCGGTGCCATCGGTCTGGTACTGGTCGGAATCTTTATGATTATCGTTTACGCTCTGCCGGGTGTGGTAGCTGCTTTGTCACTGGCTATCTATACCGGACTGGAACTGGTAATGCTGAATGCTTTTGACCTGACGCTGACCCTTCCGGGTATCGCAGGTATCATTCTTTCCATCGGTATGGCGGTGGATGCAAACGTTATTATCTATGCTCGTATCCGTGAGGAAATTGCAGCAGGTAAGAGTGTAAGAAGCGCCATTAAGATCGGTTTTGAGAAAGCTATGTCCGCCATTGTGGACGGTAACATCACAACTCTGATCGCAGCTGCTGTTCTGGGAGCAATGGGAAGCGGAAGTGTCAAAGGATTTGCCATGACACTGGCTCTTGGTATCGTTCTTTCCATGTTTACCGCACTGGTAATTTCCAGACTGCTGGTGAACGCATTCTATGCAGTGGGACTTCGGGATGAAAAGTTCTACGGAAAACAGAAAGAAAGAAAAACCATCGATTTCCTCGGAAAGAGAAAATTATTTTTTACGATTTCTGTTATCCTGATTCTGCTTGTTCCGGTTGGAATGGGCGTGTTCCATGCAAAAGACGGAAAAGCATTGAACTACAGCCTGGAGTTCATGGGTGGTACGTCTACAAACGTAACTTTCAATGATGACATGTCCATCGATGACCTTGACAGCCAGGTAAAACCGGTAGTACAGGAAGTAACCGGTGATGCAAATATTCAGATATCCAAAGTCGCTGACAGCAATGCGGTTATCATTAAGACAAGATCTCTGAGCCTGGATGAGAGAGAAGAACTGAACCAGAAACTGGTAGACAGCTTTGGTGTGGATGATAGCAAGATCACCGCAGAGAGTATTTCCTCTACGGTAAGTTCTGAGATGAGAAGAGATGCGATTGTGGCAGTCCTGATCGCTACGATCTGTATGCTGCTGTATATCTGGTTCCGTTTCAAAGATGTACGTTTTGCATCCAGTGCGGTTCTGGCACTGTTACATGATGTAATGGTAGTACTTGCATTCTATGCACTGTCAAGAATCTCTGTAGGTAATACCTTTATTGCCTGCATGCTGACGATAGTTGGTTATTCTATCAACGCGACCATCGTTATTTTCGACCGTATCCGTGAGAATCTGAAGAGTGCCGGCAAGAAAGCGGATCTGAAAGAACTGGTAAATATGAGTATTACTCAGACACTGACCAGAAGTATTTATACATCCTTCACTACATTTATTACCATATTTGTAGTATTTGTTATGGGTGTATCTTCTATCCGTGAATTCGCACTTCCGATCATGGTAGGTATCGTATGTGGTGCTTACTCTTCTGTATGTATCACCGGTGCTCTGTGGTATGTCATGAAAACGAAATCAGGAAAAAGTACAAAATAGAAGAGATAGGTAATCAAAAAGCTGTTGCAGCGATGCAGCAGCTTTTTTCAATCACAGCTAAGATGAGGAGCAGACAACATGGAAAAATGGATGGTAGCAGCTAAGCGGGCTGATTTTAAAGGGATCGGAGAACGGTTTGGCATTGATCAGGTTACAGCGAGGATTATCCGCAACCGTGATGTGATCGGGGAGAAAGCAATTGAGAAATATCTTCACGGAAGCCGGAAAGATTTTTACAGTCCCTGGCTGTTGAAAGATATGGAAAAGGCAGTGGCTATCCTGCAGGAGAAAATAGAAAACAGAAACAGGATCCGGATCATCGGAGATTATGATATTGACGGAGTAATGTCTACATATATTTTACTGGAGAGTCTCCGGGGGCTTGGATGTGATGTGGATATGATGATTCCAAACAGGATCACAGACGGATATGGAATCAATGAACATCTGATTGAACAGGCCTGGCAGGAGGGGAGAGATACGATTATTACCTGTGATAATGGAATCGCTGCAGTGACGCAGATACGGAAAGCAAAAGATCTGGGAATGACCGTGATCGTGACAGATCATCATGAGGTGCCGTTTGAAGATCTGGAAGGGGAAAGAAAGGAGATTCTGCCACCTGCAGATGCCATAGTCAATCCAAAACAGAAGGCCTGTTCCTATCCTTTTGCAGGACTTTGCGGTGCAGTAGTTGCAATGAAAGTGATGGAAGCGTTATATGAAAAAATGGCACCGGAAGTGGATCTGGTGGACAAAATGCTTCCATTTGCAGGAATCGCTACAATCGGTGATGTGATGGATCTGCAGGATGAAAACCGGATTCTGGTGAAAGAAGGATTGCAAAGGCTTCATCACACCACGAACCTTGGTCTGCAGGAGTTGATCCGGGTAAATAATCTGGAACCGGAGAATATTAGTCCGTACCATATCGGATTCATTCTTGGTCCGTGTCTGAATGCTTCCGGACGACTGGATACGGCAAAACGGGCATTACAGCTGTTGCTGGCAGATAGCAGAGAGGAAGCGGCTGTACTGGCAGGTGACCTGAAAAATCTGAATGAGAGCCGTAAGGAGATGACGGCACAGGGACTGGAAAAAGCCATCGAGCAGGTGGAATCCACATCTATGATGGAAGATACGGTTCTGGTAGTCTTTCTTCCGGAATGTCATGAGAGTCTGGCGGGCATTATTGCCGGGCGGCTGCGGGAGAGATACCATAAACCCTCCTTCGTGCTGACAAGAGGAGAAGAGGGTGTCAAAGGTTCCGGACGGTCGATCGAATCGTATTCGATGTATGAAAAACTCTGCGAGTGCAAAGAATATCTGACAAAGTTCGGTGGACATCCGATGGCAGCAGGTCTCTCACTGGAAGAAGAAAATGTGGAACGTTTCCGAAGAAAACTTAATGAACAATCAGGACTGACAGAAGAAGATCTTGTGGAAAAGGTGACGATTGATGTGCCGATGCCAATTCATTATATCCGAAAAGATCTGGTGCAGGAACTGTCACTGCTCGAACCCTTCGGAAAAGGAAATGAGAAACCACTGTTTGCACAGAAAAATCTGTGGGTCAGCCAGATGCGTGTGTTCGGGAAGAACCGGAACGTGGTAAAGATGCGTCTGACGGATGAAAACGGATATCCGATGGACGGTGTGTACTTCGGGAATGGAGATGAATTTGCGGAAGAAGGGAGAGGAAAACGGAAAATTTCTATCGTATACTACCCGGATATCAATATGTATCAGGGACGTGAAAGCTTACAGGTGATCATCCGGCATTATCAGTTTGATTGAGAGCGTTATTGAGTAGTTAAAAAATAACAAAAAATATTGCTCAAAAAGATAGTATATGGTACTATATATACAAAAGTATGATATGCAGACCATGAATATAATGAAGCAGGAGAAAAGAGCGAGCTTACCTGGCGGCGCGCGCCGCTTTGGTTTCGTTTGCTCTTTTTCTTTTGAAATGTTTTGGGAGGAAAGAATGGCAAAATATGTAATGGCACTGGATGCAGGAACAACCAGCAACCGCTGCATCCTGTTTGACGAAAAGGGAAAAATGTGCAGTGTGGCACAGAAAGAATTTACCCAGTATTTTCCCAAGCCGGGCTGGGTAGAGCATGATGCCAGTGAAATCTGGTCCACTCAGCTTGGGGTAGCGGTGGAGGCTATGTCAAAGATTGGAGCATCAGCGGAAGATATCGCAGCTATTGGGATCACGAATCAGAGAGAAACTGCTATCGTGTGGGATCGTCATACCGGAGAACCGGTATACCGGGCGATTGTCTGGCAGTGCCGCAGAACTTCAGAGTACTGTGACTCTCTGAAAGAAAAAGGACTGACAGAAGTTTTTCGTAAAAAAACCGGTTTGATCATAGATGCATATTTTGCCGGTACAAAGGTAAAATGGATCCTTGATAATGTACCGGGTGCACGGGAAAAAGCAGAAAAAGGAGATCTGTTATTCGGAACGGTGGAGACGTGGCTGATCTGGAAATTGACAAAGGGAGCTGTTCATGTGACAGATTATTCCAACGCATCCCGTACATTGTTGTTCAATATCAATACTCTGGACTGGGATGAAGATATTTTGAAAGAATTGAATATTCCAAGATGTATGCTTCCAAAACCGATGCCGTCAAGCTGTGTATACGGCTGTGCGGATCCGGCATTTTTTGGAGGAAAGATTCCCATCGGTGGAGCGGCAGGAGACCAACAGTCTGCATTGTTCGGACAGACCTGTTTTACACCGGGAGATGCAAAAAACACCTATGGAACCGGTTGTTTTCTGTTGATGAACACCGGAGAAGAGCCGGTATTTTCGGAAAATGGGCTGGTTACAACCATCGCCTGGGGAATCAATGGGAAAGTTTATTATGCACTGGAAGGATCCATTTTTGTGGCTGGAGCTGCGATACAGTGGCTGCGCGATGAACTGCGGGTGATTGATTCCGCAGCAGACTCCGAGTATATGGCTAAGAAAGTAAAAGATACCCACGGCTGCTATGTGGTTCCGGCATTTACGGGACTGGGCGCACCGTACTGGGATCAGTATGCCAGAGGAACCATTGTGGGTCTGACCCGTGGAGTCAACAAATACCATATTATCCGGGCAACTCTGGAATCAATAGCTTATCAGGCACATGATGTCATCAAGGCTATGGAAGCAGATGCGGGGATCCGGCTGAACGGATTGAAAGTAGATGGCGGAGCAAGTGCCAATGATTTTCTGATGCAGACCCAGGCAGATATGATACAGGCTCCGGTAAAACGTCCGTCCTGTGTGGAGACAACAGCGATGGGTGCAGCGTATCTTGCGGGACTGGCTGTGGGATACTGGAGGGATCAGGAAGAGGTAAGAGCCAATTGGTCTATCGACCGTACCTTTGAACCGGAGATTACTGTGGAAGAACAGGAAAAACGGATGAAGGGATGGAAAAAGGCGGTCCGTTATTCATTTAACTGGGCAAAAGAAGATTGAGAACAACAGCAGTCAAGGTAAAGTAAAAGTAACTATTCAGTAGCCATTGTACCGCGAGGTGTTTTGGCATGAATATGCCAAAATCCCGAGACATACAAGCCAAAATGCCATCACCGAAGGTGATTTTAAATGCATTTTGGCTTGTAACTGTGAAGGTACTGAACAGTTACAAGTAAACAATCAAATAAGAACTTGCAGAGAACAGAGACAGGCAGGAAAAACATCCGGTGACGGGTGCTTTTCTGCTTGTCTTTTCTATCATATTGAGGTACAGGAGGAAAAAGTATGTATGATGTAATCATTATAGGAGCCGGTGTGAGTGGAAGTGCAGCTGCCCGGGAATTATCCAGGTATGATCTGAAAGTGGGAGTACTGGAAAAAGAAGAGGATGTATGTTGTGGAACATCCAAGGCGAACAGCGGGATTGTTCATGCCGGATTTGATGCACGGCCAGGCAGTTTGATGGCAAAGATGAATGTACGGGGGAATCAGATGATGGAGCAACTGGCAGAAGATCTGGATATTCCTTTCGAGAGAAACGGTTCTCTGGTGTTATGTTTTGCAAAAGATGAAATGGAACGCCTGGAAAAACTGAAAAAACAGGGTGAAGAAAACGGGGTAAAAAGACTTCAGATTCTTTCCGGCGAAGAAGTACGCCGGATGGAACCGGATCTTTCTAAAGAAGTATATGCCGCATTGTATGCACCGACCGGCGGTATCGTGTGTCCTTTTGAACTGAATCTGGCCCTTGCGGAAAATGCCTGTCAAAACGGAGCAGAATTTTATTTTGATACGGTGGTGGAGCAGATTGAAAAGACGGAAGGCGGATATCGGATTCATGCCGGAGAGAAAACATATGAGACCCGTTGTGTGGTAAATGCAGCAGGTGTGTATGCAGATGTTTTTCACAATATGGTCAGTGAAAAAAAGATCCGTATTACACCGCGGAAGGGAGAATATTATCTGCTGGATAAAAAAGCGGGCACAACCGTACACCATACGATCTTTCAGATACCGGGAGCATACGGGAAAGGAGTCCTGGTGACACCTACTACTCACGGCAATCTCCTGGTGGGTCCGACGGCTGTGGATATTGAGGAAAAAGAAGGAACGAATACCACAAAAACAGGTCTGGATGAAGTGGCACAGAAAGCAGTGCGAAGTGTTCCAAATCTACCTCTTCGCCAGGTGATTACTTCTTTTGCAGGGCTCAGAGCTCATGAGGACGGACATGAATTTATCATTCGGGAAGTGGAAGATGCAGAGGGCTTTTTTGACTGTGCGGGAATCGAATCACCGGGACTTACCAGTGCACCGGCAATCGGAGAACTGGTGGCAGAACTTGTAACCGGTTATTTGTGTGCAAAGAAGAAACAGCATTTTGAGGAGAAAAGAAAAGGGCTTGTGAATCCGAAAAATCTTTCCAGAGAAGCATATCAGGAGCTGATCCGGGAAAATCCGGCCTATGGCAATGTAATCTGTCGGTGTGAGACGGTGACAGAGGGGGAAATTGTGGAAGCCATTCATCGATTGATTCCCGCGAAGTCACTTGACGGGGTGAAACGGAGAACCAGGGCCGGTATGGGAAGATGTCAGGCAGGTTTTTGCTCTCCGAAAACCATGGAGATTCTGGCAAGAGAATGGAAAGTGCCGATGGAGACAATCACAAAGGCCGGAAAAGATTCCCGGCTGATCAGAGGATACAATAAGGACAGCCTGTAGGCGAGGAGGAGTAAGATGAAGACAACATATGATATCGTAGTTATCGGTGGCGGACCAGCAGGTCTTGCCGCAGCCTGTGCAGCATATGACCAGGGGATACAGGATGTTCTGATCCTGGAGCGTGACAAAGAACTGGGAGGCATCTTGAACCAGTGTATCCATAACGGATTTGGACTGCATACATTTCAGGAAGAACTGACCGGACCGGAATATGCAAAAAGGTACGAGGCGGAAGCAGAAAAGAGAAAGATTTCCTGCCTTCTCGAGACGATGGTTCTGGATATCAGTCCGGAAAAAGAAATCACAGCCCTGAACCGGAAAGACGGATTATTTACCATTCAGGCGAAAGCGGTGATTCTTGCCATGGGGTGCAGGGAACGGCCGCGAGGGGCTTTGAATATTCCGGGGTATCGTCCGGCAGGTATCTATTCGGCAGGAACTGCCCAGAGGCTGGTAAACATTGAGGGATATCTTCCGGGCAGAGAAGTTGTGATTCTTGGCTCCGGAGATATTGGACTGATCATGGCAAGGAGAATGACGCTTGAAGGTGCGAAAGTCAAAGTTGTGGCAGAACTGATGCCGTATTCCGGCGGACTGAAACGTAATATTGTCCAGTGTCTGGATGATTTTGGAATCCCGTTGAAATTAAGTCATACAGTGGTGGATATCAAAGGAAAAGAACGGGTGGAATCTGTAACACTGGCACAGGTGGATGAAAACCGGAAGCCGATTCCGGGAACGGAAGAAGAGTATACCTGTGACACCCTGCTGTTATCCGTGGGGCTGATTCCGGAAAATGAACTTTCTGATAAACTCGGTGTTCAGCTTCATCCGGTGACTGGCGGTCCGGTGGTAAATGAGAGCTTGGAAACCAGTATTCCTGGAGTATTTGCCTGCGGTAACGTCCTCCATGTGCATGATCTGGTGGATTTTGTATCTCAGGAGGCAACTATGGCAGGAAACTGCGCGGCTGCATATGTAAAAACAGGAAGAACAGAAGAGACTGAAGAGATTCCGGTAAAATGTGGATCCGGTGTGCGCTATACAGTTCCGGCAAAGATCCGTCCGGCTTATATGGAAGAAAAACTGCCGGTGAGATTCCGGGTGGGACAGGTGTATCAGAAGGCAAGCATTACGGTACGATCCGGTGATACCGTACTTTTGAGAAAAAAACGTCCCATAATGGCACCGGGAGAGATGGAGACGGTATACATAAAAAAAGATTCTCTCTCACCGGACAATATCGGGAATGACATAACCATCAGCGTAGAGGAGGAGTAAACCATGGAAGAGAAAAAACTGACCTGTATCTGCTGCCCCATGGGATGTCAGCTGCAGGTTAAAATCAGAGACGGACAGGTGGAAAAGGTAGAAGGAAATACCTGTAAAAGAGGAGCAGAATACGGGAAAAAAGAGGTGACCAACCCGACAAGAATTGTGACAACGACAGTGCGGGTGCATGGCGGCAGCCTTCCGGTGGTACCGGTAAAGACAGCTTCAGATATTCCGAAGAGTGCAGTGATGGACTGCATCCGACAGTTAAAAGAAGTGGTTGTAGAGGCTCCGGTGTACATCGGGGATGTGGTGCTGACAGAAGTTGCAGGAACAAAAATCGCGGTAATAATTACTAAAAATATCGAAAAACTTTGTGAAAAACAGAACTTGTGATCCCTCAGACTCTCAGGTAAAATAAATCGTAACTATTCAGCAGGTAGTATCTCGCGAGGCGTTTTGGCTCGTAACTGTGAAGGTACTGAACAGTTACAATAAATCAAATAAAAGCAAGAAAAGGAGACGGGAAGGAAATAATTATGGCGGTAAATGAAAAAAATATGACCAGCGGCTCCCCTGGGAAACTGATCATCACCTTTGCCATTCCACTGATGCTTGGAAACGTGTTCCAGCAATTTTATACGATGGCAGATACGATGATCGTCGGTCAGGTGGTCGGTGTGGAAGCTCTGGCAGCAGTGGGGGCTGCAGACTGGCTTGTCTGGCTGGTATTTGGTATCATGACAGGGATGGCGCAGGGGTTTTCGATTCTGATAGCGCAGTATTACGGTGCAGGAGAGAAAGAAAATCTGAAAAGAGCAGTAGCAAAAAGCTATGTACTGACAGCGATACTTTCAATAATTGTACTGGTATTGAGCGAAGTGACCGTTCAACAGGTACTGCAGTTTTTACATACTCCGGAGAATGTTATCGGACTGAGTTTGATGTATATACGAATGGTATTTGCAGGAATTCCAATCATTGCAGCGTATAACATTTTTGCCGCAATCCTGCGGGCACTGGGAAACAGCAGATCTCCTCTGATTGCCATGATTGTGGCAGCGTTTATCAATGTGGGACTGGATCTTCTGTTTGTGGCAGTGTTTGGCTGGGGTGTACTGGGAGCAGCGATTGCCACGGTGATCGCACAGGGGTTTTCAGCAGCGTATTGTCTGTCGGTCCTGCGGCACATTCCGGATGTGCGTCTGACAAGAGAAGATTTTCATCAGCAGCCGGCGATGAGTCTGCGGCTTTTAAAACTGGCAGCTCCGCTGGCAATACAGAACGTGATTATTTCTGTAGGAGGACTTACGGTACAGTACGTGGTGAATGGATTTGGATTCCTGTTTGTGGCAGGATTTACAGCTGCTAATAAGTTGTACGGTGTGCTTGAGATGGCATCGTTATCCTATGGCTATGCCATTACCACGTATGTAGGACAAAACCTCGGTGCCAAAAAATATCGCAGGATCCGAAATGGTGTCCGCAGTGGCGTTTACATGGCACTGATCACATCTATTGTGATATCCGGTGTGATGGTGATTACCGGAAGAAATATCCTGTCACTGTTTGTATCCGGAGAAGCGGGGCAGGTAAAACAGGTATTGGATATTGCATACAAGTATCTGTTTATAATGGCAATATTTCTGTGGGTTTTATATCTTCTGTATGTCTATCGTTCAGCCATTCAGGGACTGGGCAATACACTGATACCGCTTGCCAGCGGTGTTGTGGAATTCTGCATGCGAGTGGGTGTGGCGCTGTTGCTGCCGAAACTGATCGGTGAGGATGGAATTTTTTATGCGGAGATCAGTGCATGGAGCGGAGCGGCGATTTTACTGATCGTCAGTTATGTGGTAATTATACGAAAATATAAAGAATAAGGTTTCCTCTTCAATTTTTCCCGGTTTCGTGGTATGATGAAGCCAGTTCGGGATTGTCCGGAAAGCTATCGGCGCAGAGAGAGGAATCAATATGAAATGTGAAGAAGCACTGACAAAAATAGAGGCATATATCAATCATACATTGAACGGGCGGGAACTGGAAGAGTTTCTGGAACATGTAACATCCTGTCAGGAGTGCTATGATGAGCTTGAGACCTATTATATTATCAGTGTGGGTATGCGATATCTGGAAGAGGAAAATCTGGAATCTTATAATATTCCAAAGATGTTGCAGGAAGATCTGCACACCAGAGAACGGCAGGTGCGAAGGAGAAATATTCTCCGGAAAACAGCGGTTCTTCTTGGTGTGCTTTTTTTCATAGTGATACTGGTTCTGGGACTTTCCTATCTGGGACATCTGGAACTGCCCAGACTTTTTAATTTACATTCGTTGTTCAGTTTGTAAAAGTCTGAGAAAGGAATAAAATATGAGTGAAAAAATTTTACTGATTGACGGACACAGTATTTTGAATCGTGCCTATTATGGACTGCCGAATCTGACCAACTGGGAGGGATTGCATACAAATGCTGTGTACGGATTTTTAAATATTATGACGAAGGTGTTGGAAGAAGAAAAACCGGAATATCTGGCGGTTGCGTTTGACCTTCATGCACCTACATTTCGCCATAAAATGTATGATGCATATAAAGGTACAAGAAAACCCATGCCGGAAGAATTGCGGGAACAGGTTCCGCTGATCAAGGAAGTCCTGACGGCAATGAAGGTAGCTATTGTTACAATGGAAGGATATGAGGCAGATGATCTGCTGGGAACTATTGCGGGAATGGCAGAAAAGAAAGGGATAGATGCGACAATTCTGTCCGGTGATCGTGATCTTTTGCAGCTTGCTACAGATCATGTGTTGATCCGAATTCCAAAGACTAAGGGCGGAAAAACACAGATAGAAGATTATCACGCAAAAGAAGTACTTAAGACGTATCAGGTGACACCAGCGCAGATTATTGAACTGAAGTCCTTGATGGGAGATACAGCAGATAATATTCCGGGAATTCCGGGTGTTGGAGAAAAGACGGCGACAAAAATTATTGCTGCTTACGGTTCTATTGAGAATGCGCATGAACATCTTGAAGAAATCAAACCGAACAAAGCCAAAGAATCGCTGCGGGATCACTATGACCTTGCAGTGCTCAGTAAAAAACTGGCGACCATTGATACAGAAAGTCCGGTAGAATTTTCCTGGGAAGATGCAAGGATGGGAAACCTGTATACACTGGAAGCATATGATTATTTTAAACGACTGGAATTTAAAAATCTCTTATCCAGATTTGACCAGCAGGAGACAGAACAAAAAGCACTCCCTTCCTGGCGTATCGTAGAAGATTTCGCAGAAGCGGAGAATATCTGGAAACAGGCAGAACAGGCAGAACAGATAGGAATCGCTGTTATTGACGGTATGGACGGAGTACGCGGCGTTGCGGTAGCACTGGAAGATCAGAATACAGTATATTTCCCGGTAGAAGGTTTTCAGACGGAAGGTGTGTTATGTGGTCACCTGGAACAGCTTTTTGCCGGAAATTCGCAGATCGGTGCCTGGGATGTGAAAGCGATCCGTAAAAAGATAGAGATTCCGGAACGGAAAGGGATCTTTGATCTTGGTATCGGTGCATATCTGCTGAATCCGCTGAAAAACGATTACACCTATGACGATGTGGCAAAAGAATATCTGGGAGAACAGCTTCCGTCGCAGGAAGAAGTATTCTCCGGTATGAAAAAGCCGGATCCGAAAAAAGCGGATAATGAACAGGTGGCAGCGTATGGAGCTTACCAGGCATATGTGGCACTTCATGGAAAAGACGCACTGAAAAAAGCACTGCAGGAAGCAGGTATGTGGGATCTGTTTGAAGATATTGAGATGCCGCTGGTATTCACTCTTGATGATATGGAAAAAGAGGGAATCCTTGTAAAAGGAGAAGAACTGAAGCTGTACGGTGAAAAATTAGAGGTACGGATCAGGGAACTGGAAGAGAAGATTTATGAGGAAGCCGGAGAAAATTTCAATATCAATTCACCGAAACAATTGGGTGTGATTCTGTTTGAAAAGATGAAGATGCCGGGTGGAAAGAAGACAAAGACCGGATATTCCACAGCAGCGGATGTTCTGGACAAACTTGCACCGGACTATCCGTTTGTAGCCGATATTCTGGAATACCGGCAGCTGACAAAATTAAAATCTACGTATGCAGATGGACTGGCGGGATATATCGGAGCAGACGGAAGAATTCATTCAACTTTTAATCAGACTATCACTGCGACAGGAAGAATTAGCAGTACGGAACCGAATCTGCAGAATATCCCGGTGCGTATGGAACTTGGACGTCTGATCCGAAAAGTATTTGTTCCACGGGATGGTTTTGTATTTCTGGATGCGGATTATTCTCAGATTGAACTGCGTGTTCTTGCCCATCTTTCCGGAGATGAGATGCTGATCAAAGCGTACCGGGAAGCACAGGATATCCACCGGATGACAGCTTCTCAGGTTTTTCATATCCCGTTCGATGAGGTAACACCTCTGCAAAGAAGAAATGCGAAAGCAGTAAATTTCGGAATCGTCTACGGAATCAGTTCTTTCGGTTTGAGTCAGGATCTGAGCATCACAAGAAAAGAAGCAGCAGATTATATTGAAAAATATTTTGCCACTTATCCGAAAATCAAGAGTTATCTGGACGGAGAAGTGGAAAAAGCAAAAACGGATGGTTACAGTCTTACGATGTTCGGCCGCCGCCGTCCGGTTCCGGAATTAAAATCCAGCAACTTTATGCAGCGTTCTTTCGGGGAAAGAATTGCCATGAATTCTCCGATTCAGGGAACCGCTGCAGATATTATTAAGATCGCGATGATCCGGGTCAACCAGGCACTTCGGAAAGAAAATCTCCGTTCCCGTCTGGTGCTACAGGTGCACGATGAGTTGTTGATTGAGACGGCAAAAGAAGAAGTGGAGCAGGTATCGGCGATCCTGGAGCGGGAGATGCGTCAGGCAGCAGTACTGTCTGTTCCGCTGGAAGTGGATATGCACACAGGCGAAAACTGGTATGAAGCAAAATAACAGTTAACGGAATGAGCGAAACGATAACAAAAGAAAGGGGAGATACCAGATGAAGGTGATAGGAGTAACCGGTGGCGTAGGTGCCGGAAAAAGTGAGGTTCTGGGATATATTGCAGAACATTGGAATGCAACTGTTGTGGAAGCAGATGAAGTGGGGTATCTGGTCATGCGGCCGGGAAAAGCCTGCTACAGTGCCATTGTTGATCTGTTTGGAACGGAAATCGTGAAAGAAGATCAGACGCTGGACCGGGAACTGATTGCAAAAATTGTATTTGAGAACAAAGAAATGCTTGCGAAGATGAATGGAATTGTTCACCCGGCAGTGAAAGAATATATCAAAAAAGCAATAAAACGAGAAGAAGAGAATGAGACAAATATTTTTATTGTAGAAGCAGCTCTGTTGATTGAAGATAAATATGATGAAATCTGTGATGAATTATGGTATATTTATGCAGATGAAGAGACCCGCATGGAGCGATTGAAGCAAAACAGAGGATATTCGGAAGAAAAATGCCGCAGTATTTTCAGAAATCAGCTCAGTGAGGACGAATTCAGTAATCACTGTGATTTTGAGATTGACAACAGTGATGATTTTGAAAAAACAAAAGAACAGATTCAACAAAAGATGCAAAGGATGCAGATTGATGAGGTTATGTAGTATTGCAAGCGGAAGCAGCGGAAATTGTATATATGTGGGAAGTGATAAGACGCATCTTCTGGTAGATGCGGGAATCAGCGGAAAGAAAGTGGAGTTCGGACTGAATTCTCTGGATCTTACCACAGGTGATCTGGATGGTATTCTGGTCACGCATGAACATTCGGATCATATTAAGGGTCTGGGTGTAGTGGCAAGAAAATGCGGAGTGCCGATTTATGCCACACAGGGAACGATCCGTGCTATGGAAAATTCCGGGAGTCTTGGGAAAATGCCGGAAGGCATTTTTCATGAAGTGACACCGGATCAGGACTGCCCGATCGGAGATCTTACGATTCATCCTTTTCGAATCTCTCACGATGCTGCCGAACCGGTTGCTTATCGAATCGGACAGGGCGACAGAGAAGTGGGAATTGCCACGGATATGGGCGTTTATGATGAATATATCGTGAAAAATCTGGAAGGATTGGATGCATTACTGCTGGAAGCAAATCACGATGTAAATATGCTTCAGGTAGGTAAATATCCTTACTATCTGAAACGCAGAATATTAGGTGATAAAGGTCATTTGTCCAATGAAACGGCAGGACAGTTGCTTTGTCGGCTACTTCATGATAATATGAAACAGATCCTGCTGGGACATCTGAGCAGAGAAAACAACTACGAGGCGCTGGCTTATGAAACTGTCTGTGCAGAGGTGACAATGGGTGATAATCCATACAAAGCAAAGGATTTCCGAATTGATGTCGCTCACAGAGATACAGCATCAGAAGTAGTAGAAGTGTAAAGGAGAAGAAAGATGAAAAAAACAATTATCACAGTAGTAGGAAAAGATACTGTAGGAATCATTGCAAAAGTTTGTACTTATCTGGCAGATAATCAGGTGAATATCCTTGATATCACACAGACTATCCTGGATGGCTACTTCAACATGATGATGATCACAGATGCCAGTGCATGTGAGAAAACAACCGGTGAGATCGCAGAAGAACTCAACACACTGGGTGAAGAAATCGGTGTAAATATCCGTTGTCAGCATGAGGATATCTTTAACAAGATGCATCGTATCTGAGACCGGCGCAGGAGGGCAGAAAAATGATTAATATGTTTGAAGTAAACGAAACCAATAAGATGATTGAGCAGGAAAACCTGGATGTGCGTACGATCACACTGGGTATCAGTCTGTTAGATTGTATCGACAGCGACCTGGAGAAAGTCAATCAGAAGGTTTACAATAAAATCACAGGACTGGCCAAAAATCTGGTACAGACCGGTGAGGATATTTCCAAAGAATACGGAATCCCGATTGTAAATAAACGAATCTCAGTTACACCGATCGCACTGATCGGCGGTGCAGCATGTAAAACACCGGAAGACTTTGTTACGCTGGCAAAGACACTGGATAAAGTAGCAAAAGAAGTAGGTGTAAACTTCATAGGCGGTTATTCTGCACTGGTATCTAAAGGTATGACAAAAGCAGATGAACTGTTGATCCGTTCTATCCCGCAGGCTCTTGCCGAGACTGAGCGTGTCTGCAGTTCCGTAAATCTCGGTTCCACAAAGACAGGAATCAACATGGATGCTGTAAAACTGATGGGTGAGATGGTTCTTGCCACCGCAGAGGCTACAAAAGAAGACGATTCTCTGGGCTGTGCAAAACTGGTCGTATTCTGTAACGCACCGGATGATAACCCGTTTATGGCGGGTGCCTTCCATGGGGTGACAGAAGCAGATGCAATCATCAATGTGGGCGTCAGTGGACCTGGTGTTGTTAATTACGCCCTGTCACAAGTAAGAGGTGAGAACTTCGAAGTTTTGTGTGAAACTATCAAAAAGACTGCATTCAAGATTACCCGTGTCGGACAGCTGGTTGCACAGGAAGCATCGAAAAGACTGAACGTACCTTTTGGTATCGTAGACCTGTCTCTGGCACCGACTCCGGCAATAGGAGATTCTGTTGCTCAGATTCTGGAAGAGATCGGTCTGGAACGTGTAGGCGCACCGGGAACCACAGCAGCACTTGCCATGTTAAATGACCAGGTGAAAAAAGGCGGTGTTATGGCCTCCTCTTATGTCGGTGGCTTAAGTGGGGCATTTATTCCGGTCAGCGAAGATCAGGGAATGATCGATGCGGTCAATCTGGGAGCTTTGTCTCTGGAAAAACTGGAAGCCATGACCTGTGTCTGCTCGGTAGGTCTGGATATGATCGCGATTCCTGGAGATACACCGGCAACTACAATTTCCGGTATGATCGCAGATGAGATGGCAATCGGTATGGTAAACCAGAAAACCACAGCAGTCCGTGTGATTCCGGTCATCGGAAAAGGTGTGGGCGAAACTGTAGAGTTTGGTGGATTACTCGGTTATGCACCGGTAATGCCTGTGAATACTTTCCGTTGTGATGATTTCATCAATCGCGGAGGAAGAATTCCGGCACCGATCCACAGTTTTAAAAACTAAAAGATTCCTGAAAAAATACTTGCGTATTTTTGGAGAGACTGTTATACTTGGTTCTATCAGATAGTTCTTTATCTGATAGAACCTTTTTCATAGGTTCATTCCGGCAGTTCTGCCAAAGATTCCAATTTTAAAAAATTAAAACAGGATGGATAAAATCTTTATACCCGGAGGGATTTTTGCGTCCATGAACAGGAGAGCAGGTGATAGGAAAACAGAGCATTAAATATATACATATCCGGTACGATATCTAAAAACACGTCAACAAACATAGCAACAATCATATCAACAAACATATCAAAAAAAGCATATCAGAAACAAATCAAAGGAGAAATACACAATGAAAAACAAAACATGGAAAAATTATCTTGGTGCGGCAGCGTTGGTAACTGTTCTTTTTGCAGGCTCTGTATCTGCTTATTTTACTGATCAGGATGAAAAAGTAAATACGTTTACTGTGGGTAAAGTAACGATTGAGCTGGAAGAACCAAAATGGGAGAAAAAACCGGATGATAACGGCAATAAGATTCCGGATGAAGCAGAGCGTATGACGCCGAATCAGACGATCATCAAGGATCCACAGGTGAAAAATACGGGAAATAATGATGCATTTATCTATATGACAGTAGAAGTTCCATGTAGACAGATCATTTCAGTAAATAATGATGGTACGAGAAATCCACTGGCGATGAGAGAGTTATATAACTATCAGGTGGATAATTCCTGGGAACTGCTGGGAACTGTGGACGTGAGCGATGAAAGTGGAAAGAAGGTTGCGGTAAAACATCTGTATGCGTATGCAGGGGCACAGGGAATCTGTACCGTAGTAAAACCACAGGAGACAACAAAACCGCTGTTTAATCAGGTGACCTTTATCAATGCGATGGAAGGACAGGGACTGGAGGAAAATACCTATAAGATCAATATTCAGGCATATGGGATACAGACAACGGATCTGAATGGCGGAACAAAAGATGCAGCTGAAATCTGGAATATTATCACCAATCAAAGAGAACTTACAGAACGATTTTCTTAACAGAGGAGAGTGACGAGGATGAAAAAAATTTTATCCATAGCGGGGATCGTCTGCTTCAGTATGCTGGTTGCGGTCGGTACAAATGGAATCTACAGTTGGTTTACCGATCAGAGCCAACGAGTCAATTCTTTTTCTGTTGGGATGAATGAAGTAGAGATCAGGGAAGAATTTCCGGATCAGGAACTTACACCGGGGAAAATCATTAAAAAAGAAGCTGGTTTTACGAATACAGGAATGGTTCCCATGTATGTGAGGGCGGTTTACCTGTTCAGCAACAAGGAGGCGGAAGAAGGAAGTGAACTTCTGATGGGGAGTACTTTGTGGGAAAAATCAGACGATGGATATTACTATTATAAAAAGATAGTACAGCCACAGGAAAGCACGGAACTTTTTCTGAAAGGAATTCACTGGAAAAAACAGAAAATTACGGATGGATTTGATCTGACGATATATACCGAGACAGTACAGGCAGCTGGACACAGTAGTGCAAAAGAAGCATTTGCGCGGATGATGGAGCGGCAGGAAGGTGGGCAGGTATGAAAAAAACAGGGAAAATCAGTGCTTTGTTATGTGGGTTACTGCTGATCGGAATCTCAGGAATCTACGGATTGCCGAAAGCTTATGTCCTGTATCAGGCAAACAGTGGAAAAGTAGCGATTCATCTGGAAGAATATCGGATGAATGGGGAAAAGGAAGTTCCATGGGAAACAGAAGAAAATGTACTTCCGGGTGGGCTGATATCCAAGATTCCACGGATCGTTAATGATGGAGCAGATTGTTATGTGCGTGCGAAAATAGTATTTACATCGGAGGAGACATCGGATCAGCCGTTGTCTGCGGACAATCTGGAAGGGATTGGCAGTGAATGGGTGCAGGATGGAGAGTATTTTTACTGTAAGGAAGTGGTAAAGAGCGGGGAGAGCGTTGACTTTTTCCGGGGAATCCGGTTACCTGCAGAATGGAAAGAAAGTCCTGAGGCAGAGAACCGATGGCAGGCGAGTGTACGGGCGGAAGCAGTACAGGCAGAGTGTTTTTTTCCTGATTTTTCTGTCAGTGATCCGTGGGGGATGAAGACGAAGCAGTTTGTTATCCGCCAGGCAATGGAAGGAGACGCAGAAGAACAGGATGGTGACAAAGACCAGATGGAACTCGTGATTGCATCGGATCTGCAGGGGTTCACGATGGAACAGGAAGGGTGTATGAAACAACTGGAGACATTTATGCCGGGAAAAAGTCAGTCCGGAAAAGTTGTGATCAGAAATGGAGCAGATCATAAACGGGAAGTATTTTTCCGGGCAGAAGCCCCGCAGATGACACCACTTCTGGAAAAAATGGAAATTACTGTGCAGGTCAGAGAGAAAGATCAGATACAGATTCTCTATCAGGGAACGGTGACAGAGACGATGTTAAAACAAAATCAGTCTCTGGGAGAAATTCTCCCGGGAAAGGATAAACAAGTAGAATTCTTATTTTCTCTTCCGAAAGAGGCAGATAATGTATATGCGGCACAAACCGGTCAGGTAAAGTTTTGGTTTACCACGGGAGCACCACAAAAGACTCAGATAGTAAAAGTGGCAAAAACGGGAGACAGCCAGTATCCGGGGTACTATCTTATAACCGGTATTGCGGGAGCTGTACTGGTAGTTGTAGTTCTTGGAAAAGAAAGCATCAGGAAGAAAGGAATAAAAAGCAGATGATAAAAGCGACAGAAAGAATTCTGCGATTCTTTCTGACGGCTGTGGGGATGGCAGGATTTTGCCTGTTCCTTCTCCCACAGACTGCAGGATGTACACCACGTGTGGTGATCAGCGGATCTATGGAACCTGCAGTTCCGGTGGGAAGTATCGTATACACAAACAGATGGATCAAACAGGAAAATATAAAAGAAGGAGATATTATTGCCTATGGGTTATCAGGGGGAGTATCGGTTCTTCACAGAGTCGTGGAAACAGATAAAAACAGCAGAATATGGAGAACAAAGGGAGATGCCAATGAGGTCAGTGATCCCGGAGCAGTATCGTATGAACAATATCTTGGAAAAATGATCTTTTCACTCCCTTATGTGGGATATCTGATATCTGTGTTTAAAAGGAGGAGTATCTGGCTGGGAACTATTACAGTCGGTATATTACTGATCATATTACAACAGAAGGAAACATGGAAAAGCGGAAAGGAGAAGACGGTTTGAAAATATGGAAAAGAAAAGTAATCGGGCATGGTGTACTGGGAATCTTACTTTCTTTCGTCATTGTCGGCAACGCAACCGGAATCTACGGAGCCGACATCGACGATACAGTACCGGTAGAGGCAGAAAGTGAAATGACAGATAGCGGGAAAGAAGAACAGCAGGAGATTACGCAGGAAAAAACACAGGATTCAGATGATCCGGAACCGTCGGCAGAAGAATCGCAGGAGATCAGTCACGAAAGTGAGGAGAAAGAGAATCCGGAAAAGGATGAAGCAGACAAAATACCGGAGACAGAAGATGGGCTGTTCTATCTGGAAAACAGCGAGGAAGAGATAGATACATATTCTTTTGACAACAGCAGCGAACAGCCGGTAGCAAATGTTCGATATGACAAATTTTTATGGCCATCCGGTGGAAAAGGTTCTGCATCCTGCCCGAACCTTGGCATGGGAATGAAATATATTGTCGGGGATGATCAGAACGTTGACGGGGGTGGAAAATGGAGATATGTCTATTGTGTGGAATATCAAAAGGACTGCCCAATCGGAGGACTTAAGATGCAGTTTAAAGGCTGGAGTAACCGAAAAGTTGCCTATGCACTGTATTACGGTGCGCTGTATTATGGATATCCATGCCGTTATGAGCCATATTCTACCGGTGACTGGCAGATGGACTACTTTGTAACGCAGGTAGCTGTACACATTCTGAATGGAGAATTTACCCTTGCAGCGGCGAGAAACGGGATGAACAAAAGTAATGCCACAACAGCAGAAAAAAATCTCGCCTATGACCGGATCAGTAAAATTGTGGCAGCAGCCAATGAAACAAGTAATTATGGTGGGTTTACTGCTGACGGATGGCTGGATATGGAAAGCTGTACGTTTTCTCTGAATGGTTATAATAACAGCTGGAGCCTGCAAAATGGAAGGTACCTTTCAGGAGGGAACTTTCATGGGAACTTTCAGTCCTATTATGGGTATGATTTTCGCGAACAGTTGACAGGTTATGAGATCAGTGCTCCACAGGGCGTTCAGATTGAAAAAAACGGTAATCAGACATACGCAGATTTTCGGGCAGCGATTCCACAGGCACAGTACAGAAAATGGCAGCTGACAGGCATGCAGATACCGATCACGGTGACAGCTTCTCTGCCAAGATACTGGGGTGGAGGAATCTATAAAAGCAATTCAGCTTCAAATTTCCAGAGTATCTGCTTGCTGACCTGGGATGCTTCCGGAGGTACGACAAGAAAACAGGCAAGAGCCGATTTGAATATTGAAAAAGTGACAAGGAATCTGACAATCTACAAAAAGGATCAGGAGACACAGAGAACTTTAAAAGGTGCACTGTTTTCGTTGTGGGCATATGACGGAAATGGATACAGCAAAAAGATCGGCAATTTCCAGGATATGCAGGATGGAAGTTACCAGATAAAAAACATTTCTTATACACAGACAAAAGATGGCTGGTTTCTGATCAAAGAAGAGCGTGCGCCGGAAAACTATAAAAAGACATATCAGCTGGCAAACAGTTTGGATGAAGAAAACTACCGCCAGTATGGAGGGCGTGAAATACGTATGAATGAGAATGGTTTTTATTCTGACCGTGTGGAACAGCCGTGTATCTTTTATGATGAGAAAGAAGAACCGAAGGCAAAGGTATATGTAAAAAAATATGATATCAAATCCAGAAAATTACTTACAGGAGCACAATTCCAGATTTATCCGTGGATACAAGAGGAGGAAAAGTACAGTGATCAGGCACTTCAGACATTATCTTATAACAGTCAGAAACAACAGTATGAGACAGAAAAAGAAGTGATTGCAGATAAAGCGAATCAGGGAAAGTTCCTGATCCGGGAGACAAAGTTACCACAGCATTACTGTGGAATCTGGCAGCAGGAAATTACCGTAACGGAACCGGGAACGACGACACTGGAACTTGAAGCATGGAACTATCCGGAACGAAAATTTACGATCTATAAAAAAATCCGGACAGATGAGCTAGTATGGGCACACGGTAATCCCACGTTCTTTTTCAAAATTTCAGGGAAAGATCTGAATGGAGAAGAACACTGGTATCAAAGTGTGATATTATTTACAAAAGAAATGGAAAAACAACAGGAATACATCATCGGAAAAGCCGAGATCACCGGAATTCCTGCAGGAATTTACCAGATAGAAGAACTTCCTCTGACGGCACGGTATATTCTGACAGGTGTTACCTCGGAGGATGACAATGTGACTGTGGTCAATACTCCGACAGATACAGTGAATGGAGTTCAAAAGATCAGGTCGCAAGTGACGGCAGATCTGACGATGGAAGATGGAAGTGTAACTTTTGAAAACAGGAAAGTGTTCTTCGACGAATACTCTCACGATGATGTAGAAGTCAATCATCTGAAAGTATCGGAAGAGAAAAGCAGTAAACAGTAAAAAAACTGTAACTGTTCAGTACCTTCACAGTTAAGAGCCAAAATGCATTTAAAATCACCTTCGGTGATGACATTTTGGCTTGCAGGTCTCGGGATTTTGGCATATTCATGCCAAAACACCTCGCGGTACAGTGGCTACTGAATAGTTACAAAAAACTGCAGATAACAGGAAAAACAGTTATCTGCAGAAAAAAAGATATCGTTATCAGGGGAGAATCACGAGAGGCTTTCGGTATTCATGCACAAATGTGGTGTGATATTTTTCACACCAGACAGTTTCGTAAAGATTTGAAATCTCCACATTTTTTGAAAAAACAGCCGCGGTTTCGTCGGACAACAGGGAAGATGCATCTGCTGCTTTTGTAATGACCGGAATGGAACTGTGTTTTTTGAGCTCAGAAAGAACCGGTGCTGCCTGACGGCGAAAACCGAGAAGCCTTGCGTAGGAAAGTGCAGGGACATGGGAAATCTGCAGCAGACAGTGCATCAGCATCCGACAGATCCGGCTGTAGGTGAGTTCCCGTGTTTTTAAGAGTGCTGCATACTGTCCCCAGCTTTCATAAGAACTTCTGGTGTGAAAGAGACGCTGTACAAAGGCCGGTGTAACATCCTGATAAGCTGCAAGCTGAGCTTTGTCAGAAGAAAACAGAAGCCAGCGAAGATAAGGAGAAAAATCTTCCTCATCCAGAAACTGTGGGCAGGAAAAAGTCTGCGAAAGAAGCGCAGATATGGCGGGCGGAAAACAGGAAGACACAGCAGCGTCTGACATCTTACAGTCCGCAGATTTCCACAGGGCACGGATGGCAGATGCAGAGGGAAACTGTCCATTCAATGAGTTGTCGTGATAGGCATTTCCTTCACGTTTTACCGTAAGCGGCCGAATCGTACTGTTCTGCCGACAGAGTGCTTTACAGTATTCCACACCGAGAATATTATTCGGTGTCTGCAAAAAGGTTCCGGTATCGGCAGCGATGTCTGAAAGTAGTTCCTGGAGAGTGAGACTGCGTGCTTTGGGAAAGGATTCTCCTTTTTTTAGATATTTTTTTATAAGATTCTGGTATTCCGGTGTTTCAGCGGAGAGAAAAGATCCGAGTTTCAAAAACGGTTCAATCGTTCCGCTTTCGCTTCCGAAAGAAAGAATGTCCACACAACCGAGTCCGTCAAGAAGTCCGACGGCATTCTGTGCAAAGAATTCTGCACTCTCGCAGGCATGGGTTGACGGCAGTTCGAAGACCAGATCCGCACCGCCGAGAAGTGCCATCCGGGTGCGCAGATGCTTGGAATACAAGGCGGGTGCTCCCCGCTGTACAAAATCTCCGCTCATGACAACGACGATATAATCGGCTCCTGTAAGTTCTCTTGTTTTCTGTATATGATAAGCATGTCCAGTGTGAAACGGATTATATTCCGCAATGATTCCGGCAATTTTCATGGTTGCACCTCAAAAAATACATAAATTATTTTCTCATTCTAACAGGGAAAATGCAGAAAAACAAGGCTTTCCGGAGAAATAGAGAATATATGTTAAAAAATTAACTAACCTTGTCACTGTAAAGGAAAAAGAGTATAATTTTATGTAGTGAGCAAAATAGGAAAGGAGTCATGAAATCATGGGATTTATTGACACAATCAAAGCAAGAGCAAAAGCTGATAAAAAAGTAATTGTACTTCCGGAAACCGAAGACAGAAGAACATATGAAGCAACTGCACAGATTCTGAAAGAAGGAATCGCAGATGTTGTTCTGGTTGGTAGCGAAGAAGCAATCAAAAAAGGCAGTGAAGGACTGGATATTTCCGGTGCAAAGATCGTAGATCCTGCTACATCCGAAAAAACACAGGGATATATTGACAAACTGGTAGAACTGAGAAGCAAAAAAGGTATGACACCGGAACAGGCAAAAGAGATCCTGTTAAACCAGTATCTGTACTACGGTGTTATGATGGTTAAGATGGGCGATGCAGACGGAATGGTATCCGGTGCATGCCACTCTACCGCAGATACACTGAGACCGTGTCTGCAGATCCTGAAAACAAAACCGGGAACAAAACTGGTATCCGCATTCTTCCTGATGGTAGTTCCGGATTGCGAATATGGCGCAAACGGTACTTTCGTATTTGCAGATTCCGGACTGAACCAGAACCCGAATCCGGAAGAACTGGCAGCTATCGCAGCTTCCTCCGCAGAATCCTTCAAACTGCTGGTTGAAGAAGAACCTGTAGTAGCTATGCTGTCCCATTCTACCAAAGGCAGTGCAAAACATGCCGATGTAGATAAAGTTGTAGAAGCTACAAGAATCGCAAAAGAACAGAATCCGGATCTGAAACTGGACGGAGAATTCCAGCTGGATGCTGCTATTGTACCGAGCGTTGGTGCTTCCAAAGCTCCGGGAAGTGAAGTAGCAGGAAAAGCAAACACTCTGATATTCCCTGACCTGGATGCAGGAAACATCGGATACAAACTGGTACAGAGACTGGCAAAAGCAGAAGCATACGGACCTGTAACACAGGGTATCGCAAAACCTGTAAACGACCTGTCCCGTGGATGCTCAGCAGAAGATATCGTTGGTGTTGTTGCAATCACAGCAGTACAGTGCCAGGCGGAATAAAACAGATACATAAAAGTATGTTTAAGTGGAGGAAGAAAACATGAACGTATTAGTAATCAACTGCGGAAGTTCATCTCTGAAATATCAGCTGATCAACTCCGATACAGAAGAAGTTCTGGCAAAAGGTCTCTGTGAGAGAATCGGAATCGACGGAAGACTGGTATACCAGAAAGCAGGATGCGACAAAGAAATCACAGAAGCTTCCATGCCGACACATAAAGAAGCCATCCAGATGGTTCTGGATGCCTTGACCAATGATAAAACAGGTGCAATCGCAAGCCTGAAAGAAGTAAATGCAATCGGACACCGTGTCGTACACGGCGGAGAAAAATTTGCTTCTTCCGTAGTTATCACAGACGAAGTAATCCAGGCTGTAGAAGAGTGCAACGATCTGGCACCTCTGCACAACCCGGCAAACCTGATCGGTATCCGTGTATGCGGCGAACTGATGCCAGGTGTACCGCAGGTAGCAGTATTTGATACCGCTTTCCATCAGACCATGCCTGCAAAAGCATATCTGTACGGTCTGCCACTGGAATACTACAAAAACTACAAAGTAAGAAGATACGGTTTCCACGGTACAAGCCACAGCTTTGTATCCAAACGTGCCGTAGAATTCCTGGGACTGAACCCGGAAGACTCCAAAGTAATCGTTTGCCATCTGGGTAACGGATCTTCTATCAGTGCCGTAGTAAACGGTAAATGTGTAGATACCACCATGGGTCTGACTCCACTGGAAGGCGTTGTTATGGGAACCCGTTCCGGTAACATCGATCCGGCTATCATGGAATTCATCGCAAAGAAAGAGAACCTGGATATCTCCGGTATGATGAATGTACTGAACAAAAAATCCGGTCTGTTCGGTCTGTCCGGCGGTCTGTCAAGTGACTTCCGTGACCTGAACGAAGCAGCAGAAGGCGGAAACCAGGATGCAGCAAATGCAATTGACGTTCTGGCATACGGCATCGCAAAATTCGTTGGTGGCTATGTAGCAGCTATGAACGGAGTAGATGCGATCGTATTTACCGCAGGTATCGGTGAGAATGCAATTCCGGTACGTGAAAAAGTAGTAAGCTATCTGGGTTACCTGGGAGTTACATTGGACAAAGATGCTAACGGACACAGAGGAGAAGAAATTGTAATTTCTACTTCTGATTCAAAAGTAAAAGTTGCAGTAATTCCGACGAATGAAGAGCTGGCTATCTGCCGTGAAACAGTAGCTCTGGTATAAGATCAGAGAGTATATGAAATAGTATATAATAGAAGAAAGTCCCCTTTTGACTGTAAGCCGAAGGGGATTTTCTTCCCACTGAAAGAAAGGATAATCTGCAAATATTAAAAGAATATTTCAGAAATATTGCAGGTTGTCAGAAAAAAAACAGTTGACAAAAAGAAAATGCTTCTGTATAATTGGAGAAGTGTGGTTAGGAGTGAATTATGCTGATTGATTTGTCCAAATTACTAACTCATGAAGGAAAGCAACAACAGGTAGAAATATTCCCGTCAGGAGATACTTTTTCCTGTGAACTGGGTGAATTTTCTTATGGAGAGAAGGAACCGGTGAAACTGACGATCAAGCACAAGGAGAATCAGATTCTGAATATCAGTGCGAAAGGTCAGGTTGCTGTATGGATTCCATGTTCCAGATGTCTGGAGCCGGTGTTGGTATCGTGTCCGGTCGATTACGATGAGGAGATTGATATGAAGTTGTCCGAGGAAGAACGGATTGAGGCATTGGATGAAAGCAGTTTTATCCAGAACAAAGAGCTGGATACCGATAAGCTGCTGCATAATGAAGTACTAATCAATTGGCCAATGCGGGTACTCTGCAAAGAGGACTGTAAAGGAATCTGTAGCCGTTGTGGAGCAAATCTAAATCAGGGATCCTGTGATTGCGATACGGCAGATTTAGATCCCAGAATGGCTGTTATCAGTGATATATTTAAGAATTTTAAGGAGGTGTAACTGATGTCCATCTGTCCAAAGAATAAATCATCTAAAGCCAGAAGAGATAAAAGAAGAGCAAACTGGAAAATGGCTGCTCCGAACCTGGTAAAATGCAGCAAATGTGGTGCGCTGATGATGCCTCACAGAGTATGCAAAGCTTGTGGTTCCTACAACAAGAGAGAAATCGTTTCTCAGGAAGCTTAATTCAAGCAATAAAAAACAGATCCGTAAGGGTCTGTTTTTTTGTTGCGTTACATATCAATAATCATCCAGTGGACCAATTTTGATTTTACAGTAAGCTGCTGCCCTGTAAAGTAAAATACCTCGCGGCATATTCGCTGTTTTTATATAAAAGTGGAGAAACGATGTGCTGGAGCGTGTCTGAAAAATCATTTCCGCAATCTGCAAGCCCCACTTTGCGGTATATTTTACCCTCATTCGGTTGCCGTAGCCCGCTACGCCGCCCTCATTCGGATAAACTCTCCCACAAACTGGGACTCGCAGCTCACGAAAAGCCTTTTTCAGACACGCTCTAGCCAGAGCACAGAAACAGACAGGTGAAATGAGTTTTAATAAAAAGGAGCAACAAAAAACCGACAGACTATCAAAAGCCTGCCGGTTTTCTGTTGTTCTTAAAAATTATAATTTTACAACGTTAGCTGCCTGCATTCCGCGAGCGCCTTCGGTTAAATCATAAGTTACAGCCTGTCCTTCATCTAAGGATTTGAAGCCTTCTCCCTGGATTGCAGAGAAATGAACGAATACATCTGCTCCGTCTTCTCCTGTGATGAAACCATAGCCTTTTTCAGCATTGAACCATTTTACAGTTCCCTTGTTCATGATATTACCTCCATAAAATAAAATAAATAGAAAATATGATGCAGAAGAATAATTCCAGAGATAAAAAATCCACCCGGCTCTGGAGATTAGCATTGATAAAATAAATAATAATCCCGTTCAGCCCGATGGGTAATATTAGATATATCCAATTTCCTTCTACAATGCTCATTATAGTTGGAATATTTGTAAAAGTCAAGCAGAAAAAGGCTTTATTTCAGTACAGTTTTCGTGTATGATAGTAGATGGAAAACAGGGTTCCTTACAGAGAGAGGGAACGAAAAAAAGTGTGAAGATATGCAAAAGATGCAGAAGCTTCAGGAAAGGATGCAATATGAAAATCCTGATAAAAAATGGTCATGTGATCGATCCGGATACAAAGCTGGATCAGGTTGCAGATGTACTGCTGGAAGATGATAAGATCCAGGAAGTAAAAGAAAACATCAAGGATAAAGCGGACAGGGTGATTGATGCCAGAGGCTGCTACGTCATGCCAGGGCTGATCGATATGCATGTACATCTGCGTGATCCGGGGCTGACACATAAAGAGGATGTATTTACCGGATCGAAGGCTGCGGCAAGGGGTGGTGTTACCACGCTGGTTGCCATGCCAAACACAAAACCGGTCATTGATAATCCGGAACGGCTTTCTTATGTAAAAAATAAAGCAATGCAGTGTAATCTGGTTAATGTCCTGCAGGCAGGAGCTATCACTCAGGGGATGAAAGGCGAGGAGCTTTCTGATATTGAAGGGATGGTTCAGGCGGGCGCGCCGGCGATCAGTGAGGATGGAAAATCTGTTATGAATGCGCAGATTTATAAAGAAGCGATGCAGATTGCAGCACGCATGAATATTCCGGTACTGGCACATTGTGAAGATATTCATATGGTAAACGGAGGCTGTATGAACGAAGATACCAATTCCGAGAAGTTTGGTCTGCCTGGAATTTGTAACGCAGTGGAAGATACTATTGTAGCAAGAGATATTTTGATCGCAAAAGATACCGGATGCCACCTGCATCTTTGTCATTGTTCCACAAAAGACAGTGAAGTGATGCTGCGTCTGGCAAAAGAAGAAGGAATCTCTGTATCCGGTGAAGTATGCCCCCATCATTTTACACTGACTTCGGATGATATCGTGGAAGGTGATACTAATTATAAGATGAATCCGCCACTGCGCACAAAAGAAGACCGGCAGGCACTTCTGGAAGGGCTGAAAAATGATGTCTTTGATGTGATCAGCACCGATCATGCACCACATACGATGGTGGAAAAGGGTGTTTCTATGAAGAGCGCGCCGTTCGGCATCGTGGGACTGGAAACCAGTGTATCTCTGACTATTACTGAACTGGTGGACAAGGGATGGATCACGCCGATGCAGATGGCTGAAAAGATGAGTTACAATCCGGCTAAGATCCTGCATCTTGCCAACAAAGGATCCCTGAAACCGGGAAAAGATGCGGATGTGGTTGTGATCGACCCGAAAGAATCTTATGTGATCGATGTGAAAGATTTTGTATCGAAGGGTAAGAACACACCGTTCCAGGGTAAAAAAGTAAACGGTAAAGTGAAAGTGACGATTTGTGGTGGAAGAGTCGTGTACGAAGATAAATAAAACAGGAAAAGGCAACATACAGAAAGCAAAAGGCGAGGAGAAAAACAGATGATTAACAAATTGATTGAAAAAATCCAGAAAACACATGCACCGATCGTAGTAGGTCTTGATCCGATGTTAAATTATGTACCGGAACATATCCAGAAACGTGCATTTGCAGAGTATGGTGAGACACTCGAAGGAGCAGCAGAAGCCATCTGGCAGTTCAACAAAGAGATCGTGGATGCTACCTATGATCTGATTCCGGCGGTAAAACCACAGGTTGCCATGTATGAGCAGTTTGGTATCGAAGGTGTGAAAGCGTTTAAAAAGACCGTGGATTACTGCCATGAAAAAGGACTGGTAGTTATCGGTGATGTAAAACGTGGAGATATCGGTTCTACTTCCGAGGCCTACGCGGTAGGTCATCTGGGAAAAGTAAAAGTAGGTTCCCAGCAGTTCGCAGGATTTGATGAGGATTTCGCTACGGTCAATCCGTATCTCGGTTCTGACGGCATCAAACCGTTCATCAAGGTCTGCAAAGAAGAAAACAAAGGTCTGTTTATCCTGGTAAAAACATCCAATCCATCCAGTGGAGAATTCCAGGATCGTCTGATCGACGGTCGTCCGCTGTATGAGTGGGTAGGAGAACAGGTAGACGCATGGGGCAAAGAACATATGGGAGATTCTTATAGTTATATCGGCGCGGTCGTAGGAGCAACTTATCCGGAACAGGGAAAAGTATTAAGAAAACTGATGCCGAAGACCTTTATTTTGGTACCTGGCTACGGCGCACAGGGCGGAAGAGGAAAGGATCTGGTGCATTTCTTTAATGAAGACGGACTGGGTGCGATCATCAACTCTTCCAGAGGTATCATCGCAGCATACAAACAGGAAGCATATGCACAGTTTGGTCCGCAGAATTTTGCAGAAGCATCCCGACAGGCGGTGAAAGATATGATCGCAGATATCGACGGTGCACTGCAGGCGGCAAAATAAACTGGAATAGACAGGAGTATCGAACATGAAAAAGAAAGAAATCTGTACTGTGATCCGTCAGAAAGAAATTGGTGACGGAATCTTCAGCATGTGGATTCAGACGGAAAACATTGGGAAAGAAGCAAAACCGGGACAGTTCGTATCGTTGTATAGTAAGGATGGAAGCAAACTACTTCCGCGTCCGATCAGTCTTTGTGAGATCGACCGGGAAAACAGCCGACTTCGTCTGGTGTATCGTGTCACGGGAGCGAAGACCGGAACCGAAGAGTTTTCCAGACTGAAAGCCGGAGATACGATCCCGGTGATCGGACCGCTGGGAAATGGCTTCCCTGTAGAAAAAGCAGAAGGAAAACGAGCTTTTCTGATGGGCGGAGGTATCGGAGTACCGCCGATCCTGGAACTGGCAAAACAGATGCAGTGTGAGAAAAAACAGATCGTTGTGGGATACCGCAACGCGCAGACGTTCTTAAAAGAAGAATTCGAAGCAGCCGGAGAACTGTATATTTCCACAGAAGATGGCAGTGTGGGAACAAAAGGAAATGTAATGGATGCGATCCGGGAACAGAAATTGGAAGCGGATATCATCTATGCCTGTGGTCCGACACCGATGCTTCGGGCTATCAAACAGTATGCAGAGGAAAATGGTATCGAATGTTATATCTCACTGGAAGAGCGCATGGCATGCGGTATCGGTGCCTGCCTGGCCTGTGTCTGCAAATCAAAAGAAAAAGATGCACACAGCAACGTGAATAATAAGAGAATCTGTAAAGACGGACCAGTTTTTCTTTCTACGGAGGTGGAAATCTGATGGATATGAGTGTAAATATTGCCGGCGTAGAATGGAAAAATCCGGTAACTGTTGCATCCGGAACTTTTGGATCCGGAGAAGAATTTTCAGAATATGTGGATCTGAACCGCCTGGGTGCAGTGACCACCAAAGGTGTGGCAAATGTTCCTTGGAGCGGCAATCCTACACCCCGTGTGGCAGAAGTCTACGGCGGTATGATGAATGCGATCGGTCTGCAGAACCCGGGAATCGATCTGTTCTGTAAGCGAGATATCCCGTTTCTGAAACAGTATGATACAAAAATCATTGTCAATGTATGTGGCCATGCACCGGAAGAATATCTGGCAGTAGTAGAACGGCTGGCAGACGAACCGATTGATATGATGGAGATCAATATTTCCTGTCCAAATGTAAATGCGGGATTTCTGGCTTTCGGTCAGGATGCACACCATGTGGAAGAACTGACCGGACAGATCAAAAAAATTGCAAAACAGCCAGTGATCATGAAACTGACACCGAATGTGACAGATATCACAGAAATCGCAAAGGCAGCGGAAGCCGGTGGTGCAGATGCGGTATCACTGATCAACACACTGACCGGTATGAAGATTGATATTAACAGAAAGACCTTTGCCCTGGCAAATAAAACCGGTGGTGTATCCGGTCCGATCGTAAAACCGATTGCTGTCCGCATGGTCTATCAGGTGGCACAGGCAGTCAACATTCCAATCATCGGTATGGGTGGTATCTCCTGTGCAGAAGATGCAATCGAATTCATCCTTGCCGGAGCAAGCGCCGTATCCGTGGGAACGGCCAACTTCCACAATCCTGCAGTGACGATGGAAGTGATCGACGGAATCGAAGACTATATGAAGAAAAACGGATTCACATCAGTAAAAGATATGGTAGGCATTGTTCGATAGGTGAAAATGGAGATTTATTAATTTATCACTAGAAAGTAACAAAGGCTTTTGCTATAATAAGAACAGGTAAAGGCACCGGAAGAAAAATATTTCTTCTGGTGCCTTTACCTGTGGTGCATTGAATTAAGTCGTACTTCTTACTTTCACAATCCTCAAAAATACTTGCAATCCGCTCAGTTTTCGCGAGAACGGAATTTATGCAACAGTTGAAAAAAAGTGCGTAACGTAGTATACTTATACTAAATATGGAAAAATTCGGGCACAAGCCGTAAAACAGGAGGATGACAGAGCATGGAACAGTATAAGCAGGATTTTATTAAATTTATGGTAGAGAGTGATGTATTAAAATTTGGAGACTTTACTCTGAAAAGCGGAAGAAAATCTCCGTTTTTTATGAATGCAGGTGCGTATGTGACAGGATCGCAGCTGAAAAGACTGGGTGAATATTATGCAAAAGCGATTCATGATATCTACGGAGACGATTTTGACGTATTATTCGGACCGGCCTACAAAGGAATTCCGCTTGGTGTTGTAACTGCTATTGCTTACAGTGAACTGTATGGAAAAGAAGTACGTTACTGTTCCGACAGAAAAGAAGAAAAAGACCACGGTGCAGATAAAGGAAGCTTTCTGGGAAGTAAATTAAAAGACGGTGACAGAGTCATCATGATCGAGGACGTTACAACTTCCGGAAAATCCATGGAGGAGACTGTGCCAAAAGTAAGAAATGCAGCAGATGTATCAATCGTTGGTCTGATGGTATCCCTGAATCGTATGGAAGTAGGAAAAGGCGGAAAAAAATGTGCACTGGATGAAATTAAAGATCTGTACGGATTTGACACAGCAGCGATCGTGTCCATGGCTGATGTGGTAGAATGCCTGTATAACAAAGAATGTAACGGAAAAGTAGTGATCGACGATACATTAAAAGCAGCCATCGATGCATATTATGAACAGTACGGTGCAAAATAGAAGGGAAAGAGGTAAAAGATATGAGTAATGAAAAAATTTACCGAACAATTTCCCACAGCGGCGGTGCCAGCCTTGCACTTGGCATCGTGGTACTGGTGACAGGAATTGTCTCCGGTGTGCTGATGATCGTAACAGGAGCAAAACTTCTGAAACAGAAATATCAGATTACTTTTTAGAAAGAAGGCAGCCAGAGTACGGGGATCAAGGGGTAAAAAAGAAGTGAAAGATGAAACAAAAAACAGAATCCGGGTTATAAGCTGGATTCTGTTTGTGATTTATATAGGATTGCTGGTCTATTTTCTGTTCCTTTCGGAGGAGTACGGAAGGACAAGCTTTGATCAGCGGATATATCGATACAATCTGACACCGTTTCAGGAAATCAAAAGATTCTGGATCTATCGTCACCGGGTAGGATTCTGGGTGGCATTTCTGAATCTGGCGGGAAATGTGATCGGTTTCCTGCCGTTTGGATTCTTTCTTCCGATTCTGAGCAGACGCTTACGAAACGGAGCTGTGGTAACGGCTCTTGGATTTGGCTTAAGTCTTCTGGTGGAATCGATCCAGCTGGTTTTTAAAGTGGGATGTTTTGATGTGGACGATCTGATCTTAAATACACTGGGTGTATTGCTCGGGTATCTGTCCTTTTGGATCTGTAACGGGATAAGGAGAATGATTTATGAGAAGAAAATTTAAATACACATTTACCAGAAAAGAAGAGACAGAGGGCGGTTTTTCTTCACTGATTTTTGCCGGCTGCTCGCTGCTGCTGTTTCTGGTATCTGCGTGTCTCTCTTTTTTCTGGGAAGGGAAAGCAGAAAGCTGGATCGGAGCGCTTGGTCTGATGGCAGTGCTTTTTTCGGTCAGCGGCTTTGTGATCGGAATGAAGAGTTTTAAAGAAAAAGGAAAAAATTATCGGTTCAGTGTGATGGGGGCGATGGCAAACGGAGTGATCTCCGTGGGCTGGCTGGCACTGATCCTGATTGGATTATAAAACGAGAACAAGTAAAAAGAAATGTAGAGGGATTGCCTGTGGATGAATTAGCAAAAGAAAGATATGATCTGGCTGTGGAAAGGATCCGCGAGATCCGGGAGGAAAAGACGGTGGCAGAGCCGTATCTGGAATTTTTTACAAAAACAGCCGGGTTTCTCGAAGAGATGATCCGCCTGCGCGACCGGGTGGAAGCCGGAGAGATGAAAAAACTGTCCCTGGAAGAGCTGCGCCGGGAGAATACGCAGTGCTATCAGGATATTCTGCCGGAGAACTATCCGACTTCCTATGCAAGTCCGGATTATGCGGCAAAGATGTTGGGAGAAGATCTGGGTGTACTGTTAAGCTTCCTGTGTACGGAACTTCGAGGTATGATCGTGTATGCCTGGGAACAGAAAGAATGGGATTTTCTGGTAGGATTGGAACTGTTTTTACAGGTGTATAGTGAGTTTGAGGGCGGAGAAGTACCGACCAGGGAAAACGTGAGGAAAATCTTATACTGGTATGTGAACGATTACTGTCAGGAAATGGTAGAAGAACGGATACGCCAGGCGGTGGATCCGGCTCTGGATTTTGCAGTAAAGATCATAAAAGGTGCAGATCTGACGGATCTGCGTTATCTGTATCAGTTTGGCGAATATGTGACCGAAGAGGAAGAAAAGACCGCCGCCTTTTTAAATACATTGCCGGAAGAAGAAATTACTGCGATGGCGCGCACCTATACGGAAGGCTATCGGATAGGCTTTATCGCTACCGGCAAAGATCTGTCCAGAAAGAAAACCGTGAATATTCGGTATGTGCTGGGATTTGAGCGGATGATCCGTGCTGCGATTACGCAGTTTGAGCAGATGGGATTACAGCCGGTGATCTACCGGAGTGCTGTGCACATGATAAATAAGGGACTGCACCGGATCGGCTATTACGGAGCGATTCCGAATCCGCAGTTTGACTATGACCACCGTAACGATATTGCACTGTATCTGGATGATGATTTTGTCAGCCGGAAGCTTCGGGCAACCCGCGGGGCATATGAAACTTATAAGGAACTGGCGGGCGTGCATGCCGGACCTGCCGTTGTGGAAATCTTCGGAGAACGGCCATTTGTACCGGAGACCTGTGAATATGCGATGAAGCTTACGGAAAAGCAGCAGAAGTTAAAAGTGCATATGCAAAATGAGATTGGTCAGATTACGAACCGCTATATCAAAGGCGAGGAGAGAAGTTTCACGATCATCGCCTATCCGGTACCGGCGATCGGAGATCAGTTTGAAGAAATCTTTCGTGAGACGGTAAAAATCAATACGTTGGACTATAATCTGTATCAGCAGATTCAGCAAAAGCTGATCGATGCACTGGATCTTGGAACGAGTGTGCATATTCTGGGAAAAGGTGAAAACCGAACAGATCTGCGTGTACAGCTACACAAGCTGGAAGATCCGGAAAAACAGACAAATTTTGAAAACTGCGTGGCAGATGTCAATATCCCGGTGGGAGAAGTCTTTACCTCCCCGAAACTGACGGGAACAAACGGAAAACTGCATGTAACAAAAGTTTATCTCAATGAGCTGCAGTATCAGAATCTGGAACTGGTTTTTACAGATGGAAAGATTACAGAGTATAGCTGCACCAATTTTGATTCCGAAGAGGAAAATAAAAAATATATCCGGGAAAATATTCTCTATCATCACCCGACACTTCCGATGGGTGAGTTTGCGATCGGAACCAACACAACGGCATACCGGGTGGCGAGAGAATATGGTATCGAGGCGAAACTTCCGATTTTGATTGCAGAAAAGACGGGACCGCACTTTGCGGTGGGGGATACCTGTTACAGCTGGGCGGAAGATACGAAAGTATATAATCCGGATGGAAAAGAAATCATAGCAAGAGATAATGAAGTTTCAATTCTGAGAAAAGAAGATGTGAGCAAAGCATATTTGGGCTGTCACACCGATATCACGATTCCGTATGATGAACTGGGAGCCATCCTGGTTGAGACAGCGGATGGAAGAGAGATTCCGCTGATTCAGGACGGAAGATTTGTTCTTGAGGGAACAGAAGAACTGAATAAAGAGCTGGACGCACTGGAAAAATAAAAAAGTACACAGAGGATAAAAAAGCGACCGGAAATCAGAGAGAACCTTGAAAAGTTCTGAGTTGATTTCCGGTCGCTTTTGAAATTTGAGCAGGTAAAAATAAAAATTGACAGAAATTACAGGCAATGCTAATGTAAAAGAGAAAAAAAGCAAAAAACACAGTAACTATTCAGTAGCCACTGTACCGCGAAGTGTTTTGGCATGAATATGCCAAAATCCTGAGACATACAAGCCAAAATGCCATCACCGAAGGTGATTTTAAATGCATTTTGGCTCGTAACTGTGAAGGTACTGAACAGTTACAAAACACAAAATAATACATAAATACACAGGAAACAGCAAGAGGAGGTATCAAAAGATGAAAGTAGGAGTCATTGGATGTGGCGGAATGGGAACTACTCATTATCTGTCCTTAAAAGTTCTGTCTTCCCAGATGGATGTGGAAGTGGTCGCACTGGCAGACTGCCGGGAAGAATTTTTACAGAAAGCAGCAGCAGAATTTCCCGAAGCACGGACATATACATATGGAATGGAGCTGATCGAACGTGAAAATCTGGAGGCAGTACATATCTGCCTTCCAAGCTACCTGCATACAGAGCATGCCGTAGCAGCTATGAAAAAGGGCATGAATGTTCTGGTAGAAAAACCGGTCTGCCTGACCAGAGAAGAAGGAGAACTGCTTCTGGAGACACAGAAAGAAACAGGAGTGAAAGTCATGGTAGGACAGGTGGTCCGTGCCTTTGACGAATACCGCTATCTGAAAGAAGTGTACGATAACAAGACACTCGGAAAGCTTAAATCGATCGTGATGCAACGTGTGAGCGGCAATGTCCGCTGGGGATTTGAGGGATGGTTCCATGATGAGAAAAAGAGTGGTTCCGTTGTGCTGGATCTTCATATCCATGACTTGGATTTTTTGAGATACATGCTGGGTGAGCCGGATGATTTTGAAGTACGGGCAACGACATTTGATTCCGGTATGATCAATCAGGTAATCACCACCTATGAGTTCGGTGATGTATTTGCTACAGCAGAAGGGGTGTGGGATGTGTCTCCGATACCGAAATTCCAGGCAGGATTCCGGGCGTATTTTGAAAATGGAACTGTTTACTTTAATCAGGCAGGGCAACCGGGGCTTGCGGTATACAAAGCTGATGGAACAGAGATCGTTCCCGAGTTGCATCCGGAGTATGAGGGGCAGACGAATAACGGTATCAACATCACGAATCTCGGACCATATTATACAGAGATCAAGTATTTTCTGGAATGTCTGCGGGATGGCAAAGAAATCACCCTCGCACCGCTTCAGGAAGGCGTAAAATCCGTAGAACAGGCACTGGAAGAGTGGGAAGCTGCAAAGCTGTATCTTCGTGAGAAAAAAGAAATGTATATCTGAGAACATGCAGGAGGGAACATATGCGGGTAGGAGTGATCGTCCGTATGGAAGCGGACACAGACATTAACGAAAAATTTGCGGAAGTCCGTGCGATGGGCATGGAGAGCTGTCAGCTGGTATGCTGGGAGCGGAAGATTATCAACGATGAGAAGGCAGCAGAAGCGATTCTGGCGGCAGCTGAAAAACACGGGATTACCATCAGTGCATTCTGGTGTGGCTGGGGTGGTCGAAAAGTCTGGGATTTTTATGATGGTCAGCTGACCCTGGGTCTGGTCCCGGCAGATTACCGGGCAGAACGGGTAAGGATGCTTCTGGAAGGCTCTGATTTTGCAAAAAAACTCGGTGTTACCGATTTTGTCACCCATGTAGGGTATATGCCGGAAAATCCATATGATACGAACTATCAGGGAACACTGAATGTCTGTAAGGAAGTGGTAGAACGGTGTAAAAAGAACGGACAGGTCTTTTTGTTCGAGACCGGACAGGAGACTCCGGTCACATTGAAACGGGCGCTGCAGGATATCGAAAAAGATGTGGGCGAAGGATGCGTGGGAGTGAATCTGGATCCGGCGAATCTTTTAATGTACGGAAAAGCCAACCCGGTGGATGCGCTGGAGGTCTTCGGGGAATATGTGCGCGGCGTCCACGGAAAAGACGGAAAATACCCGACGGACGGTCATTTCCTTGGAGAAGAAGTGCCGATCGGGCAGGGAAAGGTCAATTATCCGGTCTTTATCGAACGGTTAAAAGAAGTGGGATATGACGGAGATATTACCATCGAGAGAGAAATCTCAGGAGAAGAACAGAAAAAAGATATTTTGGCAGGAAAAGAATATCTGGAACAACTGATCGGATAACAGAGAAGAAAAGAGAACAGCCGGTTGAGAGGTTCTCTTTTTTTGACTGTTCCTGGCAATTTTCATGATTTATATTGACAAGAAGTGACAGACTTAGTATTATTACTAATAAGTAGAGATGAATTAATTAAAACTACTTATAAGAGAAACTAATAAGTATTTATGAGCAAAGGAGACAAGCAATGGCTAAAGTAGGAATTGTTATGGGAAGTGATTCTGACATGCCGGTGATGAGCAAAGCCGCAGCAATGTTGGAAAAATTAGGCGTAGATTACGAGATGACGATTATTTCTGCACACAGAGAACCAGATGTATTCTTTGAGTATGCGAAGAGCGCAGAGGAGAAAGGATTTAAAGTAATCATTGCAGGCGCCGGTATGGCTGCCCATCTGCCGGGTATGTGTGCTGCTATTTTCCCGATGCCGGTTATCGGTATCCCGATGCATACCACTTCTCTGGGAGGCAGAGATTCCCTGTACTCGATCGTACAGATGCCGACCGGTATCCCGGTGGCAACCGTGGCAATCAACGGAGGAGCCAATGCAGCGATTCTCGCAGCGAAGATTCTTGCAACATCTGACGATGCGCTGCTCTCCCGCCTGAAAGCATATACACAGGAAATGAAAGAAGAAGTAGAAGCAAAAGACGCAAAATTAAAAGAAGTAGGATATAAGAACTATACAAAATAAAAGTGACGCAGAGCAGATGGAGGATCAAGATGGATTACAAGAAAGCTGGAGTAGATATTGAAGCAGGTTACAAATCCGTAGAACTGATGAAGGAACATGTAAAAAGAACCATGAGAGAAGAAGTTCTTGGCGGACTTGGCGGATTTTCCGGTGCATTTTCTCTGAAAAAGATCAAAGAGATGGAAGATCCGGTACTGCTGTCCGGAACAGACGGATGCGGAACCAAAGTAAAACTGGCGATGATCATGGACAAACACGATACCATTGGAATCGATGCGGTTGCCATGTGTGTGAATGATATTGCCTGTGCAGGCGGAGAACCATTATTCTTCCTGGATTACATTGCCTGCGGTAAGAACTATCCGGAGAAGATCGCACAGATCGTAAGCGGTGTGGCAGAAGGATGCGTACAGTCCGATGCAGCCCTGATCGGTGGTGAGACTGCAGAACATCCGGGTCTGATGCCGGAAGAGGAATACGATCTGGCAGGATTTGCCGTTGGTGTCTGCGACAGAAAAGAGATGATCACCGGCGAAAACCTGAAAGACGGAGATGTACTGATCGGTATGGCATCCACAGGCGTACACAGCAACGGATTTTCTCTTGTAAGAAAAGTTTTCGATATGACAAAAGAATCCCTGGATACCTATTATGACGAACTGGGAACCACACTGGGAGAGGCTCTGCTGGCTCCTACAAGAATCTATGTAAAAGCACTGAAAAATGTAAAAAATGCAGGTGTGACCGTAAAAGCATGCAGCCATATCACCGGTGGCGGATTCTATGAAAATATTCCGCGTATGTTAAAAGACGGTGTTCACGCAGTGATCGAAAAAGACAGCTATCCGATCCCTCCGATCTTTACCCTGATGGCAAAGAAAGGGAATATCGAAGAACAGATGATGTACAACACTTACAACATGGGTATCGGTATGATCGTTGCCGTAGATCCTGCAGATGTGGACAAGACCATGGAAGCCATGCGTGCAGCAGGTGATACTCCGTATGTTGTAGGTAAAATCACAGAAGGTGAAAAGGGAGTGACCTTATGTTAAAAATGGCAGTTCTGGTATCAGGCGGCGGTACCAATCTTCAGGCGATCATTGACAGCATAACAAACGGAACCATCACCAATGCGGAGATTTCCGTTGTGATCAGTAACAATGCAAATGCCTATGCACTGGAACGGGCAAGGAAACATGGCATCGAAGCAAGATGCATTTCACCAAAACAGTATGAGACGAGAGAGGCATTTAACGAGGCTCTTCTGGCGGCTATTCAGTCCTATGGTGTAGATTTGGTGGTACTGGCAGGATGTCTGGTTGTGATTCCGGAGATTATGGTAAAAGCTTATCCGAATAGAATCATCAACATTCATCCGGCGCTGATCCCATCTTTTTGCGGAACCGGCTATTATGGACTGAAAGTTCATGAGGGTGTGTTGAAAAGAGGCGTAAAAGTAACCGGAGCTACTGTGCATTTTGTGGATGAGGGAACGGATACCGGCCCTATCATTCTGCAGAAAGCGGTGGAGGTGAAAGAGGGAGATACCCCGGAGATTCTGCAGCGGAGAGTTATGGAAGAGGCAGAATGGGTGATCATGCCGAAAGCGATTGATCTGATTGCAAATGATAAGATAGAGGTAGTTGACGGACTGGTAAGATCCAGATAGGAGGAAAAGACATGAAAGTACTGATCGTAGGGAGCGGCGGAAGAGAACATGCTATCGCATGGAAAGTGGCACAGAGTCCGAAAGTTGACAAAATCTACTGTGCGCCGGGCAATGCGGGAATTGAAGAATATGCAGAATGTGTCAATATCGGTGCAATGGAGTTTGACAAACTGGTGGCTTTTGCAAAAGAAAAAGAGATTGATCTGACCGTTATCGGTATGGACGATCCGCTGGTTGGCGGCGTGGTAGATGCTTTTGAGGCAGAAGGACTGCGTGTGTTCGGACCGAGAAAAAATGCAGCGATCCTGGAAGGTTCCAAGGCATTTTCCAAAGATCTGATGAAAAAATACAACATTCCGACAGCTGCTTATGAAAACTTTACCGATCCGCAGGAAGCACTTGCTTATCTGGAAACTGCAAAATTCCCGATCGTTTTAAAAGCGGACGGACTGGCACTTGGAAAAGGTGTACTGATCTGCAACACACTGGAGGAAGCAAAAGACGGTGTGAAAGAGATCATGGAAGATAAAAAGTTCGGCAGTGCCGGCAATACAATGGTGATTGAAGAGTTCATGACCGGTCGTGAGGTGTCCGTTCTGACTTATGTGGATGGAAAAACCATCAAACCGATGACTTCCGCACAGGATCACAAACGTGCGAAAGACGGAGATCAGGGGCTGAATACCGGTGGTATGGGAACTTTCTCTCCAAGTCCGTTCTATACCGAAGAAGTGGATGCATTCTGTAAGGCACACATCTATCAGGCAACGGTAGATGCGATGGCAGCAGAGGGAAGAGAATTCAAGGGAATCATTTTCTTCGGCCTGATGCTGACTGCCGATGGCCCGAAGGTTCTGGAATACAATGCCCGTTTCGGTGATCCGGAGGCACAGGTCGTTCTTCCGAGAATGAAGACGGATATCGTCGATGTGTTTGAAGCATGTATCGACGGAACACTGGATCAGATCGACCTGGAATTCGAAGACAATGCAGCCGTATGCGTCGTTCTGGCATCTGACGGGTATCCGGTATCTTATCAGAAAGGCTTCCCGATCAAAGGACTGGATGCATTCAAAGAAAAAGAAGGTTACTATGTATTCCACGCAGGAACCGCAAAGAAAGACGGACAGATCGTGACAAACGGTGGTCGTGTGCTTGGAGTAGTAGCTAAAGGAGATGACCTGAAACAGGCGAGAGCGAATGCGTATAAAGCTATCGATCTTGTAGAATTTGATAATAAATATTATCGTCATGATATTGGAAAAGCGATTGACGAGGCATAAGATAAGGTAAAAAATAACAGGGGCAGAAGACGAAAGAAGAATCGTTTTCTGCCCCTGTTTTGAAAGATAAAAAATCAACCTTATTCTTCCTCAGGATATCTCATCCCCCAGTCTTTCCGGATCGAGGTCATCATATCCATCACATCGATCGTATAGTCGAGATGCATCCGGTTTTTCTCTCCGGCGACAGCCACTTCCATATCGGCCACTTCGTATTCCAGCGCCCGGTCGGTAGAACCGATGGATACCACTTCTTTGTGACCGTCTTCCGTATAAGTGATGATAGCTTCCTCGCCTCGCGGATACTCGAACAGTTCGATGTAAGCCTTATCAAAAGAGATCGTTCCTCGTTTTGGCTGTTTGGCATGTAGAGACAAAATGACGGTAGCCATCTCCTCCTCCTTGTTTTTCAACAAAATCGATGCCTGCTCATCCACGCCGGTAGGTGCGTATTTTACCTGAGAGAGAATCTGATCCGGCTTTGAGGACATAAACCAGCGAAGGAAAGACAGCGCATACACGCCGATATCCAGCAGTGCTCCGCCCGCGAGATTCCGGTTGAAAAAGCGGTTTTTCATGTCATACTCTTTGTAACTTCCGAAGTTCATCTGCAAAAGCCGAAGTTCCCCGAATTCCCCGGTATCCATCCGGCTGCGAAGCTCCTTGTAGATGGGCATGTGGAAAATCGTCATGGCCTCGGCAAGAACTACATGATGTTCTTCAGCGAGACGAACCGCTTCTTCCAGTTCTTCAGCGTTGAGGGTAATGGATTTTTCACAGAGTACATGTTTTCCGGCACTTAAAGCCTTCCGAAGGTAGGAAATATGTGTGTTATGCGGAGTAGAAATATAGATAATGTCCACCTCATCATCCGAAAATACATCGTCAATCTGATCATAAACTTTATCAATTCCATATTTTTCAGCAAAAGCAACTGCCTTTTCGTGCGTACGGTTTGCTACGGAATATAGTTTCCGTCCGTTTGCAGCAAACGCCTGTGCCAGCTGATTGGCGATCACGCCACATCCGAGAGTAGCCCATTTATATTCTTTCATAACGGTGTCCTTTCTTACTCTTTCTATAAGATTTTGTCATGTATTTATTATAGCGAAGAGAAAAGAAGGGTGCAAGTGGGAAGTATTGTGTTGATAGTGACTGGGACGGTTCAGATCATTACTTTGCTCCTGTTCACAGTAACATTACCTTTTAGAAACACAGGGAAAATACAGAAAACATTTGCAGAAATAACAGTACATATTACACCTGGAATACAGGTTTTTGTTCCACAGGGTGTGTGCAACGGTTGTGTTCATAGGGCATCACCCTCCTTTCGTAAGATCATAGGGCATCAAATAATCGGAAAATCACATCCTGCTTTCTATTCAATTGTACAAATGGAGTGTATCATATTACGAACAAATGTTCGAAGGAAAAGTATTCGTATGAAAAGAATATAACATTAAAACATTACATTTTCACCCGAACCAACACCGAACAAAAAGACCAACTGGTTTTATCCGCCCTACAGCCACCACAAGATATAGTAACCCCACCACCCAAAACCGTGAGACAGCGTGAGAAAAAAATCGTATCATTCAGACAATAAAAAAAGCAGAAAACCTGAATAAAATCAAAGCTTTCTGCCCTTTTCTCTGTATGCGGGAGATGGGACTTGAACCCTAGACACGAAATAAAAGAGTCCTTAAATACTGCGAAAAAAGTATATATACTAAATAACGTGAGATGGACGTGAGATACCACAATATGTAGTAGAAAGGAGAAATCCGGTACATCTGTAAGAAGCATTACAAATATAACTATTCAAACGAATTTCATAAACAAAAAACAACATTAAGACATATAAATAAGTCCATGTATTTACAAAAATTATGAATACGTGGGCTTATTTTGATGCCTTAATTTCTGAGATGAAGTGATACTCATAAAATAGCATAAAACCCGTATATGAGCCGATTAGAGCCTCACAGGGGCATTCTGAACATGCATAGATACGAAAATTGAAATGAGAATTTCATACTCGAAATACACACAACAACAGGAGGAAAAACGTATGAACAATACAGTAAATAAGAAAGCAATCGTAAATAAAATTGCAGAGAAAACAGGAATTTACAAAAAAGATATCAGAGAGATGTTATTTGCTTTTCAGGAAGTAATACAAGAAACGATGCAAGAGGGAGACAGGATATTGTTACATGGATTTCTTACTATAAAACCGGTTCTGATTCGAGAAAAACAATATTATGATCTGCAAGAACAGAGCTTAAAAACCAAACCGGCACACACGATTATTAAATGCTATCCGGGCAGTGAGTTACGTGCGATGGAAGAATGGCTGAATGAAGAGAATATAGAAGAGGAAAGTATACAAGAAGAGGAGAAATATAACGATGACTAAAGAAGAAAAAATAATACGAAAAAAGCAAGAAAGGAAGGAATTCAAGGCATATATTGATTTATCAGATAACAGAGTGCTTAATACAAAAAAGGCAGGAATAGAACTGATTGCCAAGGATGAAATCTTTGTGCAGATTCCAGATGCAGAACACTATTGGATTTCTAATTATGGACGGCTTGTGAATAACAATAACAAACATAAAACATTCAAATTTCATAAGATGCCGGAAAATAATAAAAAGGTACATTGGACGGTGGTATCGTATGATATTGATGGTTCACCGATACATACCGAAACAAATCCTACAGAATTAGTAGCAAAATATTTCTTGATGAAAAATAATATAGCAAGATGGAAGGTTTGGCATATCGACAGAAATTTTAGCAATAACTATTATAAAAATTTGATTTTTGTAACACCAGATAATTACAATAGATTAAGAACTGAAAATATAACAGTTGAGGATCTGGGATATGAGCAAGATTATTACACATACTACAAGGTGAGCAACAATGTAGCGAGAAATATTTATAAAGGAATCTATGCAAGATGTTATGGTAGTAATTCCCTCATGGTAAATAAATGTTATGATGGGGCTTTCATGTGTGAAAAATGGCGAGATGATCCAGAAAGTTTTGAAGAATGGTACAGTATGAACTATTATGAGTGTGACGGAGAGCGCATGGCTGTTGATAAGGATTTACTTTACCGTGGAAATAGGGAGTATTCACCAGAAAAATGTTGTCTTCTTCCAGAAACAATTAATTCAGCTTTAGCAAGTGCTACGAAGAAAAGAGTTTTAAATACGTTTTCAAAAATGCCACTTGGCGTATATTATGCTAGTGGAAGAGATCAATATTATGCACAGATTCATCCATTTGGTACGGATTGTAAAGCAGTAAAGCTACATTACTGGGATACTGAGATGGAAGCGTTTAACGAATATAAAATGTTTAAAGAAGCAGAATTAAAAGTGCTTGCGTTGAGATATAGAGACAAGATACCGGATGAAGTGTTTGATGCATTGATTACATATGAGGTGTGTCCGTATAGCCCGTATGATCCGAGAAGTGAAGGATATTCGAATTTTAGACGGGTAGATCAGTGACAGAAAGTTGAGCAACCTAGAGACAAGCTGTGAGAGCAAATTGATGACAATTCGTGAGAGCATTGAAATAGGCATATCAGATAATTACTATTTTTTATCTGATATGCCTATTTTTTAGCTTTTTAAAGTTACATATGTTAGAATATATTATAATTATACTAATACAGGAGAATGATTAGAATGAGTGTTATATTTGGATGTGTTACAAATGAAGAAGTTTGCTTAGTAGCAGATAATAGAATAACAGATCAAAATGGGAAAGTTATTTCAGACGATGACATAAAAATAGAAATCGTTAATAATAATGTGGCTGTGGCGTTTGCTGGAAATGGTGGGGCACAATTATTTTTTAAGCAAGGCTATAAAAAAATACAGGATTATGAAAACTGGTTTGTTAATGATCTGGTGGTAAATATATATTCAATGTGTAAATCACTTATTAATATGGATATTGAATGGGCTAAATCAATAGCAAATAGCAATGCTTGCTTTTTGGTTGCAGGAAAAACCACAGATAAAAAGGTGAAATTATTCGCAGTTACATTGAGAAAAAAACAGATAGATGCAAAAGAAGTTCAAATAATGTTATTTCAACCAGCGGATTGTGAGTTTAAAAGGTGTGCAAATATATTGGGGCAAAATATAAAAAAATATCCGAATAATTTCGCAAAGTACACGATCCGAGAAATTTCTAAAATAAGTAGTTTAGTAAGTGAGTCTGGAAATATGTGGGCGTTTAACACAAAAAAAGATGAGAGCAGATTTGTCGTTTTATAGGAGATTATAATGCTTGGTCTGTATCTGAAGGAATATACCGAACAATATTGCAGATATCACAATTAAGAATCCTGCACAAGTCATTTAATGTCTTGGTTGAAACATCTTTATTGTGTTTTAAACGATGGAGCGTGCTATATGACATATGATATTTATTGGTAAGGGTATACCAGTTTTCACTTGAATGTTCAAGTGTATCCCAGAACGGGGAATAATCGATCATACCAGCACCTCCATTTCCATTAGTTTATGAAACGAGTGTACTATGTATTCTTTTGATTGAATATATTCGTAAAAACGAATATAATAGAGGAAAATACATAGGAAAAGAGGAAATCTAAATGGCGTTAATTAAATGTAAAAATTGTGGAAGTGAAATAAGTGATAAGGCTGGAAAATGCCCGAAATGTGGTTCTGCTATAATTCAAGAAAAGAAGAATAAATCAAAAGTAGCAGTAAGCATTGGAATTGCTGCTACTTTTATTGCTGGAGTAATTGTAGGTGGATATTCACATTCTATAATTTTCGATTCAAAAGAAGAAACAGCTGTTGTAGCTGAGAAAGAACCGGAAACAACTGACAGTAATGAGGAAAAAGAAGAAGAGGATTCATCGGAGGATGATAACAATAACATTGATGAGTCTGATGAGGATCAGAATGAAAGTGAAGACATTAAAGAAGTTGAAATGAATGAACCGATGGATATCACACATGAGTATGGAGAATATACGTTAACTGTGGATGCAGTGAGAAAGTGCGATTGGTTAGATCGTGATTATACATTTTCACCAGAAGATAAACCAGATGGAAAAGTTGCAATTCTTGTAGAGATGGATATGAAGAATATAAGTTTTGAGGATCCATATAATGAGGTTATATTTCTGGATGACCAGATGGAATTATTAGATGAAAATAATTATTGTATTCAAAGTTGGGGAACAGGATATGATGATGGTGAATACCATATGAGTCCGCGCATTCCGGTAGGAACTAATGGAAAAATATATGTGCCATACATTGTAGACGATACTTGTAAGAAAGTCACAATAACATTTAATAATCAATACAAAATCGTTGCAGATGTAACTGATTAAGAGGAGAAAAAGTATGGCTCTGATGAAATGTCCTGAATGCGGAAATGAGATTTCAGATAAGGCAAAAAAGTGTCCCAGCTGTGGATATCCGATAAAAACTAACTCGTTGAGTAGAAGAAAAAAAGTTATTATCGGCTGTGTATCTTTTGGAATTGCTTTAGCGGTTGGGTTTGGTATATATTCAGTAGCAACTAAAGATTCGAAAGAATATAAAAAAGCGGAAGAAGCATATAAAACCGGAGATTATTCAACTGCAAGTGAGATATTCAAAAGTCTTGGAAACTATAAAGATTCAGAAGAAAGATTTTTGGAATCTGATAAGAAAAATAAAATTTCTAATGATACAATTCCTCCAGTTATTTCTGGAATACCACAAAAACTCAATCTGAAAGTAGGAGAAGAATTTGATATCGAATCCTGGTTAAAAGAGCAAGAAATCACAGCATATGATGAAGTGAGCGGAGCAGTTGAGATTGAACTGGGAAAATATGAGTTTGATATCAATACCCCGGATACATATGATATTAATGTAACGGCGCAAGATGAAGCTGGTAATAAATCTCAGGAAACTATACAGATTGAAGTTGATGATTACCCTACGCATGAAGCATATCTGCAAGCTGTAAATATTTCAAAAGAAAATGTTACTGCTAAAGATAATGGTACAGGAGATTATGAAGGTATTCATATTTCACAGGAAGAAATGGGAAAATTAGAAGATGGTTCTGTATACAGATCAATTGCAAAGCAGTTAGAAGGTTTCTGGATATTAGGAGAAAATTTTTACGGAAACTGGGGTAGTGATATTGTACCTGTAATATTTGGATTTGAAAAGAAAAGTACGTGGGACGAAATGGAGCCATATATTGAACGTGCAGAACTACTCATTTCAAGAAGACCAACACTAGGATATATAATGTCAATGTTTAGTAAAAGTTCATCTGTAGATGGAAACTTTGATTTTGTGAAAGGAAGTTTTGATTTTACAATAAATGATTTGACGAAGCTATCAAAAGAATTAAATATTACAGAAACAATGCTGGGATATATTTTGGCTGATTTAGAAGAATATGCTCCCACGACAGAGTTTACAGGAAATGCCTATAAATGTAATTTGGAATTTGTTGGGAAAAGAGGATGTGATAAATCAGATTATACTGTGTATGTAGAGTATGAAGATGAAAAGAACGAATTAGATGCGATAAAAAATAGAACATCTGATGGTGGTTATGAATATTATTATTTAGACAAATCAGAGATAACAATAGATGCTAAAGATTCGATATATGGATTAAGTACAAACAGAGGAGTACAATTATCACAATCATCTGATACAGTGATTTTCTGGCATAAAGGTGGAAAAATCAAGGATTTCAATAAAAATAAGGATATCGTGTATGAAGCAATGAAAAATGCGGGTGATCCTAATTATGTAATATTGGATTCTTGCAAAAAGTATATTGCATATACAGTAAAAGATATTGGAAACATTATATACTATTTTGATGAAGAGGATGAATTGATTACTATTGTATACACAGATGTGATGGTTTATTAAAAATAAATAATTGCTTTAAACATAAAAGAGTGTTACGCAAAATTTAGAACAGGAACATACGAGGGAAGATTATTGTTTGCTCCTGTTCTATTTTTTTATGTAAATTTTGACAAAAATTATTAGAAATATATTCTTTTATTGAATATATTCGTTAAAACGAATATAATATAAATAACTTGCTATATATGAAAATAACAAAAGAAAAGAGGGGAAGGGTATGGCGTTAATAAGATGTCCAGAGTGTGGAAGAGAGGTAAGTGACAAAGCGAGCAAGTGTCCGCAATGTGGATTCCCTATACGGGAAAGTGTGGATGAGAACAGCGAGAAACAGGAAACATTATCTACAGAAGATTTTTCTGTACAGCAGCAGGACGAACCAAACAAGAAAAAGAAACCGTTAATTGTAATAGGTGTGTTAGCTGTAATACTCATAGGTATAGTGATTGCTGGAGCATTGATTCTTAGTAAAAGAAATGAAAGTGTAACAGTTAATGATGTTGATATTTCAAAGTGGAAATTGACAGATCGTGGTGAATATTCTGATAGCTATGAAGGAACAGTTGTTTCCGAAACAGAAGATCCTTTTGTTGCTGTTATTGGATATTATGAAGAAGATTCAGAAGATCAACCGTTACCTAAATTTGTGTACATGGAAGATGGAAAAGGAATTCTTCAGGTAAAAGAAGATGAAGACGATGATCCGTCTATCAAATATCACTCTATAGGATATATGACAGGAAATGCTATTTCAGAAGATGAGTTTAAGGATATTTCTGTATCTGATTCAGATTATCATGATTATTCCTGGGAAGAGACTAGTTGTGATCTGAGTGTAGAGTTTGAGATGCATTCTGAAAAAAATGGAATTTTGTTTTTTGAAATGGAAAACGAATCAACAAATGAAATAAGTTATAATTGTTATACGATTATATCTAATGGTAAAAGTGAATTTACGAAATATTTAACGGATTTGCCGTATAAGATTCGTGGCTTGGATATAGTAATTACGCCAAAATACTTTTGCGAAGCAGATGAATTAAAAGAATCAGATTATGATATAGAAAAAGAGTTCGATATCGAGAAAGACGATAGTACATATTATGATTCATATTCTGGAAAAGAAGAATTAGTTCTAAAGGGCTATAATGATGGTATGCTGTTATATACAACGGAATTAATTGATGGAGGAAAAAAAGAAGATAGGAACATAATTGATTATACATATGCTTATCTGAAAAAGGAATCATGTGATATTGAAACATATTATATAGCGTCAACAGACGATAAAGTTTTAGAACCAGACTATGAGATCAATATATTTGGATATATTGAATGGAAAGATTTTGCAAAGGAGTGTTAAAAATGAATGAAATAAAATGCCCGGAATGTGGAAATGCAGTACCAGAAAATGTAAAAGAGTGTCCAACTTGCGGTTATCCGATTGAAGTTAAAGAGAATGAAGATAAAAATGAAAATCTGACCGTCGAAAATACAGTAGCAAATGAAGAAAGTAATGTTGAGAAAAATAAATCTGTAGAAAATCCTTTAAAAAAAATCCAAATAAAAAACATTAGAGTAATGCCATTAATATCTCTGGTGATTGGTGTGATTATGATTATTATTGGATACAAAGTGATGAGACAGACAGCGGATGAAGAGGCAGTTTATACAGGAGCTAGTTATTCAGCCGGATCTTATAATGTTTCAGATTATACATTTGGAGCGGATTTTTATTCTGAGATTTACGAAGCAAGTAATATGATCGTTGACGAGCTAGATGAGATAAATGGTAATGTGGCTAGCGGATTCACAGATGTGAATAAAGCAGCAGAAGCAGTAACCAGTTCTGTTAATAATATTATCGATACCATTTATTATGTTGCAGGTATGCTGATAATTGTTTTAGGTATGGGTACAATTGCTGTAGCTTGTATACATATAAAAAAAGAATAGAAATTTAGGTAAACAAAAACTGCTATTCATGAATATCTGGATAGCAGTTTTTAAATTCTACAAATATGCAAATTGAAATATATAATATATTCTACCATGTATACCCACAGTTAGAACATTTAAAGGTTTTGCCGATTTTCTTGCTGGCAAGTCCGAACATTGCAACAGAACCTGCTCGTTCTACTGTACCAATACCAGATATATTCGGTGATCCGCAAGTAGGACATCTAGGAGTGTAATTTTGTTTAGCAACAATCTTTTTGTCTTCAGATCTAAATACTTTTCCATCTCTTGCCATTTGTCTAACTTTTAAGAAATTGTCAATATCACGTTCTTTTGGATCGTTAGCATAATCTTTTTCACGTTCCACTGTTTTTTGATAATCTTTTGATTTGTAAATGTAACGTTGTTTAAACTCTTCTTCAGCTTCGTCGCTTTTGAAACTATCGTCATCTTTTGGATCAAGATATTCTCTCATAACAAGGAACAACATTTTTCCACAATCTGAGCAATAATATTTTCCACCTGGCTTATATCCCCATACCTCTTCTATTTTTCCACAGTTCGAACAATAATGCAACATATTACCAATCTCCTTTTTATTTTTAGTTTACCACTTAATTATAATAGAATCAAGTAACTATATATTAAGTAATATGCATAATATTTAATTCATAACAAAAATATCACCACTTATATCCACAATTCTTACAGTGGAATGTACTCCGAACATCCTTGCTCATAAAGCCAAAGAAGAAACTTCCCTTCATCTTCTTGCCTATGGATATTTTCTCGATGTTTGGTGATCCGCATGTTGGACAGTGAGGGACATATTCGGTTTGTTGTGATTTGAATTGTGTTGTCAAGTCTTGATAGCCTGTAGTACACGATTTCACATAATTATCATTAGATTTTGGACGACTCATGCGTATTAATTCATCAACGATGTTTTTTGCATCTTCGTCACAACATTGAGATATGTTTATGATGTATTCTTGGGCTTTTTTAACTTGTCCTTTTCTTAAAAACTTACATATGTCATCAGACATAATAATTGTATCATTTACTCTTATTTTGAAATTATCCATGATTTTATTGAAAGTGTAGACTAAGATCCTTTCATGATATTGCTTATATTATACATCTGCAAGCATATATTGTCATTACATATTAGATGTTTCATGAGAAATTTTGAAAAATGTAACTTCTAATTTTGAGTCGGTGTGTGAATGAACCAACTATACCAGAATTAAAAATAAAAAATCATTCTTCCGGTTTTAACTACCCCCCGATACACCCACCCCACACAACGCCAGCTTCCGGTAAAAATCACCCAACTGTTGCCGGTGAAAATAAAAGAATAATATAAAAAAATTACACCTTATCCCCAGCAGATCATAAAATTTTCCATCTCGTCCAGGATATCCCAGACCATCCCACAAAATAAAAAAAGGTTGAGAGCCAAAAACTCCCAACCTTTTTTTACGTTTTCCGGTCATTTCTCAATCAGATAAGAATTCCCATCGTCTGTGTATATCCATAAATTATCCCCATCAACTTTAAAACCTGTGACCGTTCGTAAATCTATATAATTTTCCCTGTATTCCTCTGTGATGTTTTCCAGATTGCTACAAATATCTGCATAACTTCTATAGTTCACATCATCCAACTGATACCCCACATCTTTTAATGAAAAGCACGGGTAATCGTAGTTATCTATATACCAACATGCGATATCTTCCAGTGGTATACAATCGTTTATTGAGATATAACCTTCTGGGATAACTTCAACAGTTTTTATAGTTTCTTTTGTTTCCACTTTGGCTTGTGTTGTTCCAAGACGATAAGCACCAAACAGCATAATACTAACTATGATTAAAAAAATAATATCTTTTGTTGTTCTTTTCATAACTCTTTACCTCTTTCTTTTATCTTATCTCTTTATTTCTCTGTGTAGGGTGTAGGTTCTTGTATAGTTCCTACACCCTATTTTTTTACTGTTCATTCAAGATATATTTAACGGCTTTTTCTGCCTTACTGCTGGCTGAAATGATAAATTTATTATCATTTTTTAATGCCCGTAACCAACTTTGAATATATGCAGTTGAATTTTTAAAAGTCTTTTTGGTTTCAATCCCTATTAGATTTAAAAGGGTAGCACTTCCGATTTCTGCTACAAGTTCCTCTTTGCTGTATTCCTCAGAGCCAAAAGCAACAGATTTATTTTTTCTTTCCTCTGCTCTATCACATCTGCTTTCTGCCATTGTACTGTGTATGGATTCATGGAAAGCGGTTGAGTAGTATTCGTTGGGGTCTGTGAACTGTTCGAATAATGGTAAGTGGATCATGTCAAACATCGGTGAGTAGTACGCTTTATCCCCTTTCACATGTTCCACTCGTATATGCTCCCTGTTCCAGTAGCCTGTCAAAATCTTTTCGGCTTCTTCTATAGGCTCTATGTCGTGTAGTTCACTTTCTTTTAAAGGTTCCACACCGTCAACCTGTGAAATATGAAACACGTTTATATATTTCAGAAGAGGAATTTGTTTCATTGCTTTTGTTCCGTCTTCTTTTTCCTCTTCTATAGGAAGAATTTTCCAAAAGACAACTATTTCCGATTTTTCACCCTTGCGAATATGTCCACCCAGATCTGTCCACTGTTTGAAGCTGGCATATTCACCGGAATGCTTCAAAAGCATCTGATTCAATAAAGAATAGCTTCTTTTACTTACTCTGTTAAATGCTCCCTCTTTTGTTCCTGTCCACAATTTGTGCCATGGAATGTAACCTTGTTCTAACTGTTCAATAATTCGGTCTGTAACCATCTGATATACATTTTTACTCATTTTCTTTTCCTCCTTATTAATAGGTGTATATCTCTTGTTGTTAATTACATTGTACACTAAAACGTGTACTTATACAATTGACAAAGTACATAAATAAAAGTACACGAAAAAGTGGATAATTGTATATTTTGCGAATAGATAAAGTACACATAATCGTGTACAATAAGGTTACAAGGTCAGAGAGATACAGACCACAACAGCATAGGCGAAGGGTGAAAACGATGTGGCGAAAGCGTACCGGAGACACCAACAGAATACCGAAAACAGGATAAGGGGATAATGAGACGGCGAAAAGCCTTAGATACTTTAGAAGCCTTCCGGAGCCGATGCTTCCTATTAAAAAAACAAAATACAGGAGGTAAAGAGTATGTGTAGAACGATGAAAGAACTTGAAAAGGTAGTCACTGATTACCGGAGCATGAAAGCCATGAAAGAGGAACTGGACGAACAGATTAAAGCGTTAGAGCGTGAAATGCTTTCCTATTTAGATAGCAACGAAAAGCTGACAGAGACAGGAAAAGATTTCACTATAAAGGTTTCCACCTGCGAAAGAAGAACGTTAGACAGTAAACGGCTGGAAGCAGATCTGGGATCTTTGGCAGAGTATCAGAGAATCAGCCAGTACAGAAGACTTTACGTGAGATAACAAAGAATCCCTTGCGGTAGGTGGTCAGACCGCTAAATAAGAAGAAAGAGGTGTAGTACTTATGATGTACAGTGAATTTATTGAAATCAGTGGAAAGAGTGAAAAATATATCACATATCCGGAATATACGACATACATTGAGCCGATTTATATGCAGTCAGAAATGAACAAACAGGATTTTGTGAAACTGTTAGAAGATACCTATAAAACGCTGGTATATCCAGTAGTTGAGAAAGCTATCCGGAATCTGTCAATGACAGACAAGTTGAACATGATGAACGGCTCTGAATCCGTCATGAAACCTATAGAACAGATTGACTTCGAAGCAAGAAAGATTGCCTATTGCTATCTCAATTTATTATTAATCGCATAAACGGGAGGAAAAGACCATGAAAAAACAGATGAATCAGTTCGCAGTACAGACAAAAAACAAAGTAGTGGAAAGAGTTGGCAATAGCGTGATTTATCAGCCTAAAACTCACTTTAAAGGTGGAAAACAGACAAAATGGTTCGATGACAGTCAGCTGTTGAGAAAGAAGAAATGATTATATAGGAAGTATGGGATTATTTTCCTATACTTCCTATATCGTAAAAATAATAATTTCGATAATACAAGGGGGTAATACATATGAAAAGCTATGAAGTAACACATACACAGAGAGCATTGACAGAGGAAGAAAGAGTATTCGCAGAACAGCATCATGATATGATTTACAAATATATGAATTATCATAAGCTGGATGAGTCAGAATGGTATGATATTCTGGTTATTCCGTACTTGAATGCAGTCAAGAAGTATCATACTTATGAAAAAATGAGGTCTTTGAAGTTTGACCAGGTATTTTTCAGAACGTTGGACAACGCCAGAAGCAATTATTTCAGAGCGATGGTTACGCAAAAGCGCAAACCGGAGCATGGTATCATCAGCTATGAATTAGTAGTTGGCTGGGAACAAACAGAAGAGAATACTATAGCTGATGAAAACAGTATCACAACCGGACTGACTAACATTTTCCGGGATCCTCTGGAAAAGCAGGTGATTGACAAAATTGTGTTCCAGAAGATGATGAAAGAATTCGGTACTGGAAGGGAACGGGAAATTTTCGGAATGCTGGCAGAAGGATACAGAAAGTCAGAAATCAAAAGGAAACTGAATATGAAAACTTCCTATTATAATGAGATCATGGAAGATATGTGCGGTATTATCAGCAGATACCTGGACGAATACTACAATTAGTCAGAAATGGGATGGTCAGAGCATCCCTGAACCTGACAGAAAAAGGGAACGTGGAAATTCATAGGGAAAGGCAAGGGACAAATCATGGCAATTGTGATTACGGATGGTACATATTATATTTGTTTAAATCCGGCAGGAAAACATAGAAAAACAAAAGATATATCTGAAGCAATAAAATATGAAAATGCAGGTAAGGCAATCTCATACATGAATCATGCACCTGTAAAGACACAGAAATGTTATGTGTATGATACATTAGAAAATAAGGTGTTGTGGAAACATCTGACTACAGAAGAGAAAGTCACATTACAGGAAGAAAAGATAGTGCAGCAGGAAATAAAACGATGTAAAAACGGAAAAATCAAACGAAAACACTATTCCCCAACTGCCAGAAAATTGATCTATAGCAAGTATGACGGCAGGTGTCAATTGTGTGGAAGAAAAATATTACTGGAAGAAGCTACGTTGGATCATATCAAACCATTGAGCATGGGTGGTGTTGATGATGTAGAAAATATATGGATTACTTGTCTGTCGTGCAATCGCTTCAAAGCGAATATTCTACCCGAAGATTTTCAGAAACGGATTACGATGATTTACCGGTTCCAAATGGAAAAGAAATATACAGGGTCTTGGAGATGGAAAACAGCACGCCGGATGATTGATAAGTTGGAAAAGATTGGATAAGGGAAATGTTTGCAAGAAAAAGGAAAATCGTGTATAGTGTAAGTAGGCATTTTTTGGAATGTCTATTTATGCAGAAAGAGAGGGCGTAATGGTGGCATTAAAAGAAACTTTAAAAACTGTTTCTAAAGCGAAAAAAGTTACTCAGGCGGAAATGGCTGATGAACTAGGAATTAGTAAACAGAACTTTAGTAATAAAATTCAGAGAAATACATTTTCACCGGATGAACTGGTGAAAATCGCAGAAATGATGGATATGGAAATTGCATTCATTGATAAATCAGCAGAAGTGGTAAACGGAGATAAGTATATTATCGAAGGAACAAAGGAAAATCAATAATTCCTCCAAATCTTTTCCAACTTTTTAATTTAGCGTATTGGAAAACTCAGTGTTTATGCGGGTTTTCACGATCGAAAATCCCGATGAAACCCATATTTCAGAAGTAAATGAATGAATCTTGATTATAACAAGGTAAAAGATCTGATTTCTCTATATTCTGGACTGGATGATGAATACCAGGAGATACTTATGCAGAAAGCATGGGATCTATATAACAAACAGCAGCAGAAGAATCAACTATTGAAATCAGAAGAGAAATTTAAGTCAAAAGATGATCTTGAAGAGAAGGTAAACGAAAAAGCATATACCAGAGCGAAAGAAATTTATGAGATTCTGCAACTGTTTGAAAAAATGGATGATCCACAAAAGGCAGAAATCGTTGCAGTGGTAGACAAGATGACGAATGGTGGAATGACGGAGCAGACAGACTTTGAAATTACCATCAATAAAAAGAAAGTCGATCTGGTTGAGTACCTGGAAGAACAGTTTCCAGATGCAAATGGAAGAGAAGCATGTAAAAATGCAACTCGCTTCTTGAGAGAACAACGGAAAACGCAAACGAATACATGTAATTAAAATGAGCACTTGCAAAAACAAGTGCCCAAGTGTATAATCTAATTAGAAAGGTAATCGGATATGACTCCGATTTGCCCTCTGTTAAAAAACTATTAAAGAAATAGCATCCTTAACTTTGGACGGTCTGGGATGCTATTTCTTTTTATTTTTCTTTTTACGTTTCTTTTTACGCTTATGTTTCTTTTTATGATTGTCTATGTAAGACAGAGCCTCAAAAACTACTAACAATAAAGTAAGAACTTCCATTGCGTTCATAGGGCATCACCCTCCTTTCATAAGATCAGAGGGCATCAAATAATCAGAAATCACATCCTGCTTTCTATTCGATTGTACAAATGTAGTATATCACATTGCGAACAGATGTTCAAATGAAAAATAAGGCAGAATGAAGAAAAGCAGATAATCGAAAAGAGAAGGAAAATCAAAGAAATCAGGAAATCGTGGTGAATCAAGATTTTGTGGTGAGTGAGTATTTTATATAAAGAAACTCGGTTGTAATTTGTTGAAATTAGGTAGTTGTAGTAATATGGAAAGAAATGTGTTACAATTAGCAAATATTAGAAAACGGCAGAAGACTTGTTGAGAAATGAAATTAAGGTTTAGGTAGCAATGTGAAATTTCCGGTATAGGAAAAGAAAAGGAATTAAATACAAATGGATATAGTAATTAGAAATTTAGAAGAATTTAATAAGTACATACGTGTATGCCAGAAAAAGCAATATGATAATTTATCAGAAGATGGAAAATTTGATAAAAATGTATTTAGGGGACAAGCTGATAAAGATTGGAGATATATTCCTAAATTATTTAGAAAAAAAGGATGGTATGATAATGAAGCGTTAATGAGAGAAGAAATTACACAGAAGAACGCTGAACAATTTGTTGATCTGGATCCGTTTAAAATATTAGCAAAAATGCAGCATTATGGAGCACCAACTCGATTACTGGATTTTACATTTAATCCGTTCATTGCATTATATTTTGCGTGTAGTGATGAGACGCAAAAAAATAAAGATGGAAGTGTAGTTTTATGTAGAATTACAATGTTTAAGGAGAAAGAATTAACATTAGAAATTTTTTTGCAAAAAGCGTTTATTAATCGGCAGACCACTCTTATGAAAGTTAATGCAGATAGTTTACAACCATTTTTTCAATCAGCGGGTGTAGTTGGCGTTATACCAGAAGCGAATAATGATAGAATAAAAAATCAAGAAGGATGTTTTGCACTATTTACATATTCAGGAGAGTATGCAGAAGTATTTAATCCGATAGAGGGAAATGATTGCATTAAGGAAAAAATGATTATACCAAGTGAATGCAAACAAAACATTTTGAAGGAGTTAGAACAATATTATAATATAAATGAAGCATTTGTTTATCCGGAGCTTGAATATCAGATTAAAGCAATTTGCAAAAAATATTAAGAAGAGTCTATAAATAAAAGAAAATTGTTTTTGAGGTCGGAAATGGTTCCCGACGCACTCGCAAGAGTACCTGAGATGATGGATACACCGCCCATCCAAAAATGATTATGCTTTTATTATGTCGAAAATGATATGAAGAAATATAAAGAGAAACCCTCCGGTATTAGTGTGCCGGAGGGGATTTTAAAAATAAAGTAGAAAATTATTTAACATTAAAAAGAGATGAAGGATTTGAGAGATATGTCTTGAGGAGTGTTATTGTGTTTAGTAAATTGCTTTTGTTTTCTGTTGAAGTTAATGGTTTGATAGTAAAAGGTACTTCTGGATGAAACTTACTGAAATATTTACGTGTTAATTCAATAAAACAATTAATAAAATTTATGTTATTTTCGATGTTATAGTCACAAGAAATAATTTGAGTTAATTCTACTATACCTGTCAGTAAGTGATTATGCATTTCTGATTCTAAAAGTGTTGTATTAGATAAAAGGTGAATCCTTTCGGTAAAGGTATTTATAACACGTCGAGGTTCAAAGCCGTCTATTTTTTTAGAAATTTCATTAAAAAGTTGCATAATTTCTTGATGCTCAGTTTGCGTTGCATATTTGAATAAATCAAAATGAAGTAAGGAAATAGAAGTAACTGTATCAGTGTAATTTCCTGAAATACTGAAAATTAAAGTATATAAAAAATTGGCAAATATGTTATAATCTTCCTCAGTTTCTAAACCATCTAGTTTATAAGATAAGATGGAATTTAACCATTTAATATATTCTTTAGAGATAAAATATATATCGGCTGGCTTATCATCTTCAGAATTAGATATCTGAGAGAAAGTAGTGTCTTCAGAGTCAAGATAGTATTTACTTAAAAAAAATTCAGCAAGGCTTTCTGCTGCACCATCTTCTCTATCAGAATAACCATAATAGAGTTTGTATAATTTAATTACATCTTCACGTTTTATTTTTTTTAATCGACGACTTTCTATTTGAGATACCCATGCACGATTTTTCCCCAGTTCCTTAGAAAGTTTTTCAGCAGTTAATATTTCTCCATTTACAGGATGAGACAGACGTAAATGCCTCAATTCAGATGCAAGTTCTTCTGTTAAATTAAGTTTCATAGGTAACATGTAATTCACCCCTTTCACGAAAAATATTATACTAAAAAATATTTATAATTACAAGATAATAAAAAATGGTGAAAATGGTGAAAAGATATTGACAAGTGTATAAAACGGTGATATTATGACACCATAGCAACGGAGAGATGAAAAATCAAACCGAGCGAACTTCATAAAATACGGGCAAATCACTAATACAAGTTGACAAATAGAACAAATGTTCGTATAATGTGAATTGGGATAAAAAAAGAAGACCGAAGCTTTGGCGAGCGACGATCTTCCGACGGTATTGGCGTACCATCAATATGTAGCACAGACTCTTAAAAGAATCTGCTCCCTAGACAAGAGCAGTATAACATTAAATTTCTTTTGTGGCAAGTCTGTCACGCAAAAATCCCAAAACAAAAATCAAATAGCAGGAAAATCACAGGTGTCTTTTTACAGATAAGTGCGACACAGGTTTATTTCTTACACCCAAATTGCACCTTGACAATTGAATATTTTTTTATCGCCGGAAGAATCGATAAGTTACAGATATAGTAAGAAAAGTAATTGAAAAGAGGTGAATCAGGTTGGAGATTGATAGAGTACAGTTGGTGATTCTGTCATTATTAGAAAAGAAACATGCAACAACCCCAGGATCGGGAATGACACTACGAGAGATTTACAATGTTCTCAATGAGCAAGGAAATTTTGGATGTGCGCAGATCACACTTAGCAGAAAAGTATGGAAATTAAGAGATCTGGGATATGTCACATCCAAAATGAAGTCAAATAAAGCAGATATGTTTTATATCACAGAAAAAGGAAAAGAAATGCGGAGGGTACTATTTAATGAAGAATAAAATTTTACAGTCGATGATCCGATTTTTAGCGGTAGGAGCAGCAGGAGCAAACGTAACCCAGATGTTAGAAAGAAGAGGTTTCAAGACCTATTATATCAATCTTGCACAGCAGGATCTGGATTTAATCAGCAGTCCGAACAAATATCATATTCCGGGTGGTGAAGGAGCATCAAAGAATAGACAGAAAGCAAAGATGGTTCTTTCTGAATGTGTGGAAGAAGTGATAGAGCTGTTAGAAAAACAGATCCCGGAACAGTACATATTCATTGTATACAGCCTTGCTGGAGGTACAGGATCAGGACTTGGAGCATTTCTGGCTGAGATGTTCGCACGTAATCCGGAAAAGAAAGTAGGACTGGTTGTGATCCTTCCGGCAATGTCTGAATCGTTACAGGCAAGGGTCAATACATATGAAGCTCTGTCTGAGATTATGAGAATCAAGAATCAGCTTGGAAGTATTTTTATTCTGGACAATAACCAGAGAGAGGACAAGCTGTCAATTAATCGTAGCTTTGCTGAATTGTTTGAATCCTACATTAATATAGGTAGTTTCTCGTCAATCCGTGGAGTGATCGATCTGGCAGAACAGAAGACATTACTGGAAACGCCGGGCGTAGCAATGATACATAAGATTACACAGGGCGGTGCGGATAAACTGTTGCCAACTCTTAATCAAGGTGTGTACACTCCGATCGAACCAAACAAAAAAGTTAGATACATCGCTTTGTCACAATCTGATAAGGATCTGGTATCGATCGAGTCAATATCTGATGTTGTTGGAGAACCGATCGATACATTTTGTGGATATGGAAACGAAGTAGAAACGGTACTTTATCTTGCCGGACTGTCTTTCCCTAAGACATTTATTGAAAAACTTGCAGCATCTATCCAAGCTGAACAAGACCGTGCACAGGATGTACTGGAAGACGATGACATTCAGATGGATATGAATTTTGGATTTTTACAGAAAAACAAATCTTCACAGCAGAAAAAAGAGAACCAAGAAAATCCAAAGAATAACATGCGAGATATGTTGATGCAGCTGCTGTAAACAGTACATAAATAAAGGAGAAAAATATCATGAGAGAAGACACAGTAAACGTAACTATGAGAGTAAATGAGAAACTGCTGAAAAACCTGTTGGCAATAGATAGTGTAGAAAAATTAATCGCATTGCAGGACGAAGAGGTAAACGGATACATTCAGGTGAGCGGATATGCTCACTGTTCTACCGGGATGTTCAATGTGATTACCTGTGATGATGATGCAGAGGGAAAAACATTGTTTGTTGAAAATTGGGACAACGATGGTGAAGTAATCCTTTTTTCGGAGATGATTTGTACTGAGGGAATCGAAAAGGTTTCAAGCGCACTCAGCGAGAGCGATCCAGATACGTTCATAGAAATCTCGATTGAAACGAAGGACGAAGAAGAAATTAAATTGAACGTCGGCTACATGGAAGTAATTGCAGGTATCGGCAATAACACGGAAGTAATCAGATAGGAATGGGAGGAAAAATTATGTATGGTATTGTCAAATGGTTTAATAACCAGAAAGGTTATGGATTTATCTACGGAAATGAAGCAAGAGAAGAAGATGGTCATGTGGATGTACTGCCGGAGTTCTTTGTACATTACACATCTGTGAAAAAAAGAAAGCTGAAGGATATGCAGGCAGTTACTTTTACACCGGAAAAGAATGAAAAAGGATGGTATGCAAAGGATGTACAGGTAGTTGAATATACTACGGAGAATGATCCAAGATGTAACATTGCATGTAGGATCCTGGATGAATTTGGTATGAAAATTCCGTGTGTTGTATGGGTAGATCTACTGCCAGAAGATATGAAAGATGCTTACAATTACATGGTGGCAAGACGGGATAATGATGAGCAGGAGTTGAAGCGTCTGGACGAAGAATATGAATATTCAAAAGTCCCACCGGAAAATGCGGTTGAGTGTATCGCGTATGGTGGCTATGACCTCTGGGAGATCGTGAACGAGCAGATTAAGCAACTGGAAGAAAATCCAGAAATGTTACAGGAAATGATGGAAGAGTACGAAGATTAAAAAATGAAGGGCGGTGTTTGCATCACAATACTGGAAAAATCCTAGTGATGTTATCGCCGCCCGTATCATCTGAAAGCGCCTGCTACAAACAAAAGAAGAAAATAATGGAGGGCTTTCTACGTGACATTGGTTTGAGTATAATGAAATTTTCGATGATGCTCACTTCAATCATCATCGTGTTTCATTACAATCATTATACAATACCATTACATTAGAACGCAAACTGTTTCGTTCGACATTTTGCGACAAAACAAAAAAGGAGGGGATTATGCAGCTTACAGAAGACATACTGTTTGAAGTAGAAGAACAGGGTGAAGAGATAATCTCTGTTGAGTATGGATATTTGGATGAATCGGATGCTTTTTCACATGAAGATATCAAACCAGAGCAAGCAAAGATGTTTTTATATGAAGAAAATTACTATGTGCAGGTAGATAGTCTTATGGAAGAAACAGCGAAAAGATTTATAACTGAAACTGAAGCAAAAGACTATCTTTTATCTTTAGAAGGAAAGGGTGTCAAATCAGAAGAAAAACAGATAGGAGAGTGCATCAATAAGACAATCGATCCAGATAGAATTGAGATACGACAACATGTGAACTGTATCAGATTTGGATTTGATATCTTTTACAAAGGATGTCTTATTGCAGAGCATTTAAAGAGTCTTGATGCAGAGAAAATTGATAGGTTCATTTTAAAGTTCCAAAATGCATCAAAGGAAAAGCAGATCCGAGAAATCAAAAAGAAATCTGAATGGAATTCAAATCAGAAATACTACATGGTCACATATGAAAATGGTGAAACGGAACAGATACATATACCTAGTGTATACCAGGGACAGGAACGATGTGTGTTTGAGGTGTTATCCAGAAAACAGAATAAATAAAGAAGATATGCCGGTGAGTACTTTTTCAGTACTTGCTGGCATTTTCTGTCTTATACCGTTTCAAAGTATCAAAAAGTATCTTTTTTCTCTTAGAAATTGTTAGAAGAAAAATTAACAAAATCTGTACGAAAAAGAGAATAGAACAGCAGAAAGAAAAAAGGAGGAATCACATCAGATGATGAAATTTCATTTACTAAAACCAGATGCAGATAATGATTATGACATGGTTAAGTTTTATGAGAGCGAGGATGGAATCACAGAAAGTAATATTGAGGAAAAATTATATCAAGTAGGGAAAATATTAAGGCTGGAAGTAGGAGCGTACATGATAGCAGGTATTGAAGGGGGCAGGTACACAGAACTTCTTGGTTGTTTTCTATATTCTGATGTTCGTGAATTGGCAATGTTTTCAAAGAACGTGCCTGAAAGAATGAAGGAAGTTTGGAAACTGGAAATTAAGGATGAAGAGATTATTAAGTAGGAGGGAAAATGTTAATTGAGTTATGAAGCATTTATAGACATAACCAAACAAAATAATACAGCTGCTATTTTGGAAAAATATTTTTGGGACAAGCATGGAGTAAAGAAATATGATTCTATAGTAGATACTTCGCCAGTAGATTTAAAAAAAACAGGTTTACCTGAAGTAAGCCAACTAAATACTATAACGCCAACAAAACTATATCAAATTAAAGACTTTATCATTAATGCATCCAAATATAAGAAAATTAATCGGGATTTATTTTTAAGTGAATTGTATGAATTTCATCCGATAATAGATTTATTAATAGCGTATAATATCGCTGAAATTTTAGATGAAAAAAATGAATATGCTTCTATGGATGAATTAAATGTTACTTGGTTGAAAATTATACATAAAAATGAAAAAGAGATAAAAGAAGCTATAAAGTCAGAAGAAAAAAATAATTTGTTGGCAATAGATACATCAAAATTTTCAGTTGGAACGGTTATAAAAAATTATAAGAAGCTATGTGAATTACTTAATGAAGAAACAAGAACAGGCAATGCCAGGATAGCTCAGCTAAAAGAGTTCAAGAGATATTTTAACTGGCAGAAATCTGGTCAAAAATTTATTATCACAGATATTTATACGGATCCACTCGAAAAAGAAGACAAGCGTAAATTTGGAAATAATTCGATATATGTGAAATATATTGAGGTAATCCTTCTAAAGTATTTATCCAAAAAATCGGGATATACTCAAACACTTACAAAAAGAAAATGGTGGGAATTACTTGGAATCGTTAATCATAAATATGCCACAACTTCAACTCAGGAACTTGAAAAGCTTGATTATACAGTTACCGAGTGGGAGATTAAACACTTCTATCAAAGATGCAATAAGAAATTGGAAGAAATTTTATTTTCAGCATTGAACAGTTTAAAGAGCCGTAAATTGATAACTTACGAGGTGCAAACGATCATTGTAAAGCGCGATGAGAATTGTAGGGAAATTTATACAGAAGCAACTGATGTTGAAAAAAAAATGATATTAGAAGTGGAATATCATGTGCTACACAACATTTTTAGATATGAGAAAATTATTCAGGTCTTTTTGAAATTCCAACAAAAAGAATTTTATAAAAAAGTTAATGAGATTTTGTTTGATAAGTATGGATGGGATTATTGCTTTAAACAGATAAAAATCATCTATGTACCAGATGGAGTGAGACAAATATATCCAGAATTGGAAGCAAAATTACAACAGGAATTATCGTTGATGTTAAATAAAGAAGTATGTGATGTAGTCGAGCAGAATGCAAGAAAAAAGTATGAAAAAATGAAAAAGGAACATGCTGAATGGGAAGAAAAATGTTGGACAGATATTCTTAATAGTGACGGCAAAATAATTGGGAAACAGAAAGAACCCATTGTTCCTCAAAATTATTTGGACGCACAAAGCATCCTCAAAGATGAATTGATAAAGATTGGAAATGAAAAAATAGCTTTTTCACCGAAAGATTTTATAAAAAATAATGAGGACATAGATACATTGTTTGATTTTGAACTGACTAATTAAAAAAGTTGTCCATTTAAAATCGGAATATAGTACCTCTTATTATTACGATTTTAAATGGACAACTTTTTGAAAAATAGAAACATCCAGATTTATTTTTGTGTATGGAATGGCATATTGTGAGCCGTTGGGAACAACGGTGAGCAATATGACAGGACAGACAGAAAAATAAGACACTGACAGATTAGCTTGAACCCCCTTGTGGGGTGAAAGATGATCTGTTGGTGTCAGAGAGTGTGAGAATCATCTCACATAAGTAAGGAGAGAAGACCACATGAATGATTTGCAACTGAGATATTACAGAGAGTATGAAAAATTAATCAAACAGATTGTGCAGTCAGGTAAGATGACATTTTTTAACAAAGCAGATCTGTTGAAAAGATGGATGAAGATTTACAGGAAAAAATTAAAAAGGTGAAAGCAGTTAATTTCTCTTGTTGAGGATTATAGTTGGGGGACTTATCACAATACAATTCTGCAAGTCTTACTAAGCATCTACTGCGATTTTCTACGAAAATCTTGTATTTGCAAGTGCGACATAGCAGATTGTTATTGTGCTTTACGCCCGTCCCCCAAACCCCCTGACGTTTACAATCAATTATGATTTGAAAGAGAGAATGATTATATAGAAGGAAACAGAAAGGATGGATAAAACAGATGAAGAATAGTACAGAGTATTGCATGATGTGTGGAGCAACGAGAGGTGAAGTGGATAGTCTTGTCAAAGGTGAGTATGGATGTATCTGTAATGAATGCATTGAAAAAGCATACAGCATGTTGGACACGAAAAAAATATCTATGAATACTGTGGAGTTGGAAAAAGTAAGACCGTCACAGATAAAAGCACATTTGGATCAGTATGTGATCGGACAGGATGAAGCAAAGAGAGTGTTAGCGGTTGCTGTGTACAATCATTACAAGAGGATCAGACAGGAAAAAGAATCAGATGTGGAGATTCAGAAATCTAACATTCTTATGATTGGATCAACAGGAAGTGGAAAGACATATTTGGCACAAAGTCTTGCAAAATATCTTGGCGTACCGTTTGCAATCGCTGATGCTACCACAATGACAGAAGCAGGATACGTAGGAGATGATGTAGAAATTATGCTGAGAAATCTTTTACAGGCAGCAAATTATGAAGTTGAACTGGCACAACAGGGAATCATTTACATAGATGAAATCGATAAGCTGGCAAAGAAGTCTGAAAATATGTCCATCACAAGGGATGTATCTGGTGAGGGAGTACAACAGGCACTTCTAAAGATCATTGAAGGTACAGTTTCCGAAGTGCCAACATCGGGAACAAGAAAGCATCCACAGGGAACGAACATCAAAATTGATACCTCTAATATCCTGTTTATTTGTGGTGGAGCGTTCGATGGTCTGGATAAGATTGTTGGAAAATCGGAAGAAACTGTTAGTAGACAGATTGGATTTAATCGATCCTTGGAGAATGATTCTATAGAAGATGAGGATAAATTGTCTGGTGTAACACAACAGGATCTTGTCCACTACGGAATGATGCCTGAATTACTTGGGAGATTACCAGTTATCACTACATTAAAGGATCTGTCAGAAAAGGACTTGCTGCGAGTGTTGACAGAACCGAAAAATGCACTGACCAGACAGTATCAGGAGCTACTTTCTATGGACGGTGTAAAGTTGGAATTTGACAAGGATGCTTTAGAAAAAATTGCAAAAAACGCAATTCAGAGAAAATCGGGAGCAAGAGGACTCAGAACGATCATGGAAAAAGCAATGCAGAAAGTTATGTTTGATGTGCCAGATATGGAGAAAGCAAGAAAAGTGGTCATCACAGGAGGGTGTATTGACGGCACAGGAGATGCACTTGTGTACGGAGCGAGAAATAAAAAACTTGCCGGTTGATGAATTTAATAAATTCTAACGACAAATGGAGAATTAATATATAGGTCAATCAGTTCGATTGATAAAGAGAATTACAGGTGTTGTGCCTATCTCTACCTATTACTATGGAAGGAAGAATGACAATGGAAGTAGTAGTAGGAACAAAAAAAGAAGAAGATATCAAAAGAATAAGCAAAGTAATCGAGAATTTTGAGATATGGAAAAGTCAGTATGAGATTGTGCTGAATAAACTGTTTGCTGAAGGTAGAAAGATGAATTCATGGTCACAAGAAGAAATGATGAAACTTGCTTTGAGCGGCGTGAAATATGTTAACGCATGTGATGAACTGGTAAGTGAACATTCAAAGTTAGAGGATGGACATGTGGAATCTATGAAGGAAACAAAAGAAATGTTCGGTCTGTTGGATGGATTAATGGGTGTCATTGGTAGAATTCAGTTGAAAAATCTAATTAAAATTTTTCCGGTTGATAAGAACTATGATGGCGACAAGTATGAAAGTAAGGATTATTTCTTTACCATGAATGTCCTGAGAGAGAAAGGAATGGATACATGTGTAGGGAAAGAAAATGTCTTTGATCTGCTGTGGGATTATGAGAACAGTGAGTTGAGAAATTTCATGTGTGTGGTGATGGACAAGTTGAAAAAGATTCATACTTTTGAAACAGGTGAAGATCTAACAGAAAAATTTTTGCATGAGTTAGGAGTGGAATCCTATACATTGGATAAAGAGAGTGGCACATTGATAAATAATGAGACAGGAGAGATTTATCCACAAAGCGAAGACAAGGAAACTACTTTTGAATTTCTGGATTAAGAGAATAAGGAGAGATAAGCAATGAGAACACCAAAAGAATATACAAAAAACTTGCAGAATCATATTATTACGGCACAGATGTTATCGGACTGTCTTTACAGCTGTAACAAGCGGGCAAAGAACTGGCGTGATAAAGAAAGCTACTATCGGTCAATGCGATACGATACATATCATAATGAGGAAAACGCCAGGGAAGAAAAAGAAGCATATTATTATCAGAAAGAAAAACTTTTATCCATAGTAAATCCTGTATGTGTTCACAGAGAAACGATACAGAAGACTTGGAGAGAAAGAATCTATGAATATGAAGACGAATATTGGATGTATAAGGAACAGGGAGAATTTGTTCATGAGAATGGCTATTACGATAGCGAAATGCACGAGTATGTTGAATTTGGTGATATCGAAGTGACAGGTGAAATCCAGAAATTTTATATTTTCTATGATCTCGGGTGTGGTCATACATTCCATATCCCACTTTGCGATGATGAAGAGGAAGAGATTGCACAAAATTATGCAAATAAACATAATCTTCAGATCATTGATATTGGAAGATTAATCACATATGGAGATAAGATTGATGATCTGATTTCTACTCAGTTCGTGAAAAAAGTTCTTTCCTTGATTGAATCAGAAGATTTCACTTATGTTGAAGCAAGACCAGAAAGTGAGGGTGACGATGTTACTAACGTGGCTTGAGCATAAGGTCTTTGAGAAAAAGCAGCAGGTATTACGTTTGCAATGGAAGAAAGCCCGATTGGAACGGGAACTGGAATTGCTGAAAAAAGTGAAATCGCAGAATAATAAAGAGAGGGAATAGGATGGAAAAACCACGAAGAGTAAGAATCTATAAGCTAAGTACGTTTGACTCTTATACGGAGGAAGAGCGAAAACTACATAATATATATAAGGGACGAGAGCCAGGAACAAAAACTATTGCTGGGAAGAAACAAGATAGGGATGAAAAAATCGCTGCATTCCAAGGTGTGAGAAAGATCGAGATAACCAAAACTGGAAAATCTGAAGAAAAATTGACAAACTGGGAACGGGATTCTACGGATAAAGAGATCGCTCTGTTTGAGAGTCAGTTCGCAAGAATAGCATCAAACTTCAGAGAAAAATATCCACTGATAAAAGAAGTTGTGTATATGAAGATTGATGAACAGCTTGAGATTTTTTATCAAATTCTTCAGAGAGGAATAGATATTGATGGACGGCATTATATCTTTTACACCAGTACCACGAATCAGATGAAGAAAGGTGAATTCATTTTAATGGAAGAGAATTTCTATCATGTTTATGAGAAAGAATTTCTTTGTGGACTGACAAAAGAAGAAATTAATAGACAAGGTGGATGTAACATCGGAAAGTTTCTGGCATACAGCGGTCTTCTGTTTTCCACTTCTTTTTTACCAAAAAATTACAGGATCAATATTGATGAATGTTTGGTGGTTCCAGATTTTGAAACCGTATTGGAAGAAGTAGTAGAATGTATCGATCATGATGATAAAGAAATAACTGGTATGGAAGTACGAAAGGAAAAAATAAAAGTTCCACAAATGGATGGTGCAGGTATGTTCCTGCCGGGGGTACTTCCTGCTGCTGCTCAGATTCGATGTGGGCATTTGAAAGGATGCATTTTTCCTTTTGATTTTGTTAAATTTCTGAAGCAAGGAAAAGTCAATGAAAAAGATACCAGTCCATTGATTATGGATGCATGGGGTGAAAAACATGATGTGCTAGAGGAAAATATCAAAGTTATCTTCACTGTATCTCAACTGAAGATGTGGAAATACTACGAATCATGGGAAGAATTCAAGAAATCTTTCAAAGAAAATCAGCTGGAAATTGGTATCAATAAGTTCAGCGATATGGAACCAAAAGGTTATGCAAGAACAAGCTACCAGTTTCTTCAGACATTGGATTCTGAAAAATTGAAGAATGATACGATCGAAAATCTATGCAAAGATACGATTGCGGAACTAAAAGAGATGAAGACAAATCCGGAGAAAATTATGGAAACTGTCCAGGGCAATTATCTGGCACAAGCAATAAAAATGTACCCGGCACTGATTCAGGACAGCTATGTGCAGAATAAGCTGAAGCAAAGATTTCAGATGAAAAGACGGGAAGCAAGCGGTGGAAAACTGTTGCTGAAAGATTCACTGTATGGGTATATTTGCCCGGATCTATATGCATTCTGTGAATGGTTATTTTGTGGAAACGATCATCCGGTAGGTTTGGTTCCTAAAGATCATGTATTCAATCACTTTTATGATGATAAAGAGTATACAACAGTAGATTGCCTGAGAAGTCCACATTTATATATGGAGCATGGGATTCGGAAACTGGTAAAAGGCGCAGATCTGGAACAGTGCAAAGAGTGGTTCCATGGTTACGATACGGTTGTCAGTAGTCATGATTTACTATGCCGGATACTACAGTTTGATGTTGACGGAGATGAAATTTTGCTGACACCATGTAAAGAAATGATTGAGTGTGTACCGGAAAATAAGCACATTCTTTATTATGAACCGTTTGAAGTGGAAAAGTCAGAAGTCAATAATGAGAATATCTATAAAGCTATCGTTGCCAGTAAAGATAATTCTAACATCGGCGATATCTCTAATATCATGACGAAGAATTATAATAATAAAGAAACGGATGAAGAATTCAATAAAGCAATGTGTTGTTATAATAATCTGACTATTGACTTTCCAAAGTCCCAGAAAAATATTGATCTTGGAAAGTATCAGAAGAAATATGGAAAATTGCTGAAAGAAAAGTCACCATACTTTTTCCAGTATGCAAAAGATAAGACGAGAAAAAATTGTAAACCTGTATCTGGAAGCAATTGTGATCGAATCTGTATGTATATCCAGAAAGAGACTGCAAACAAAAAATATAATTGGGACGGGACAGAAAAATTCAACCCAGGTATGCTTTTTGATACTACCATCACGGTAAATAATAAGGATGTCTTATATATTCAAATGGAAAAATTATTGTTGCAGCTGAAAAATAAATATAACAGGATCACTTTTCTGATAAAAGAGGAAATGAAGCGAGTTGAAAAAACAGAAGGTTACAAAGCGGCGGTAAGTCAATATGATGTCTTTTACGATATGTGCCGGAAGCTGTTCGTAGAGTTATTTACTCAGGATCAGAAGATGGCAGCAGCCTATCTGTTAGATTGTGAATATAAGACACGGAAAAATGAAGATGATATGAGTGGAAAGTCAATCTTATGGAATTCTTTTGGAGATGTAATCTGTGAGAATATTGCACGAAATAAAGAAATGCCAGATGAAGTAAAAAGTGGATTCCGGTATCGATATCTGACAGAAAAGTGTACGATTAAACAGGTAGAAAAAAATGTTGTTGAGGAACTGAAGAAACCCGTATGTACTGTATACAAGGAAGAAATAGAACGGCTGGAACAAATAGATTACGGGAAATATGAAACGGATAGAGAGTTGTTATATCTGCTGCTGGTATATACAAAGATACATGATGGCAAGGCTTATATCTTCACACAAGAGAAGAAACGAAATGGGTTGAATTACAATAAATTGGATAGATTCATTGGTAAGGAAATTGCAAAAAGAGGGATTCAAAGATTAGAAAAACTAGGTGTGATCAAAGTAGATGAAGATTATAAGACAAAGAAAAAAATCACATTGATTAATATGCCGGAGGGACAAGAGATTGCATTTGAAGTAACAGGTAATTTTGACAAAAATAATCCACTGTATCTGTTGTACGAGTATACCGGGGAAAGAAAAGTAGAAACTTGTGTGGTTTGCGGAAGGAGATTTATTCGTAAATGTAATCAAAAGACATGTTCAGCGGTTTGCGGTAAGACCTTAGAGTTACGAACAAAAAGAAAAAATTCGTAGATTTATCAGTGAAAATTCAATGGCGTTTTTACTAGAAAAATAGCTGGAAAACTGTGCATTATACACAAAAACGCCGAATAACATATAGGGAAGAAGATAAACTTTTCCAAAAAATTAAATTAAATATTAGGAGAAAAAGCCATGAATCAGAAAGAATTAAGAGAACGGTTAATGGATATTGTCAATGCAGGATTGAGTGTAAGAGCAATCTCCAGGAACGTTGCTGTCTCTTATGATCTATTGGCAAAGTTTAAACAGGGGAGATTACTTCTGATTGAGAAAGATGCAAAGAAGTTAGATCAATATCTCTCAAATGTAAAAATACCGTTACGCCAACATTGAGCTGTCCTGCTCAATTATATATAGATGGTCTGGCATAGCCATCTTCAAAAAAACTATGCCACCAACTGACGAATTCAATGAAAAATCAACGGTTATAAAAATAGTCGTTGATTTTTTATTTGTCAAAAAATATTGCTATAACAAAAAAGGAGAGAGACAAAATGACACAGGAAGAATTAAGAAAATTGTATAAGGAAAGGCTTACAAAAGAAAAACAATGTTACATTGCAAAAGAAATTAAAATTGATGGAGGCGTTCTGTCAAGATTCAAAAATGGAAAAATCGATCTGTATCCAGAATTATTTGAAAAACTGGAAAATTATCTCACAAAATAATTCATTTAAAACACATATCTAAAAATATATCAAACACATTTCATAAAAAATCCTAACAAAAATGGAATTAAAAATCGGAAATAAAATTAAATATGATGATGCAGTGTATACCGTTGTAGCTATTATTTTTGCAACGGTTTATTTGTGTGTCTCTGATTCTGAAACATATGGATACGAAATAAGAGAAGTATATGAAACATACAAGGATATTGAAATCCTTGAGAAAGAAGGCATTTATGGAAGATAGACAACTACATACAGTAGATGAACTGATTGAGGCACTTAGTTGGTTAAGCCCAGAGCAACAGAAGATTGTAGCAGGTTACAGCTTGACGGATGTACTAAAGATTACAAATAAAACAGATGAAGAATTCAAACAGTATACGGATTTACTAGAAAAAACAAAAAATCAATTGGATATTTTTGTTGGTGCATTGACTGAAATCAGACAGTATTATGATGATCCTGTATCGGAACCTGATAAAGTAGTAACAACTTATAAAGATATGAATGTAATGGAAAGACAGCAAACGGCAGAAAAATTGATGAAAAACATGCAATTTAATAATTGGTGCTGTGCGATGATGGGAATGGCTGTGCATAAGTTAAAAGATATGGCAGAGCCGGAAAAAGATGAAAAAATGAGTCTACCAGATGTATATGATCGAGGAAAGCAGCAGAATACAACTGGATATTCGATGAATGCGTACACTCCTTCTTTTTGGAGAGAGTAATCATGGGAAAAAAATATGACGATATAGAGGGACTATTAGGTGATCTGAAGTCTGATATTCAAGAGATTCTTCAGCATGAAGTTTTTGATGAAGTGAAAGATATGGAAATGGAAAATGTACAAGCAGATGTATATTCCTATTCCCCAACTATGTATTCACGACGAGGTGCTTCTGGCGGTATTGGAGATGATACAAGGATTGTTGGAAAAGTGAATGGCTTACAGCTTGAAGCGGAAAATATGGCTACATTTAATCCTGGATACGGGACTCAGAATCATGGAATAGGACTGGCAGATCTGATTAATGACGGAAATGGTGCATACCGGTATGATTACTACGGTAGTTTTACCGGGGCGCGCCCATTCATTAAGCATACGCAAGATGAAATAGATAGTACAGAACGAGTCGACAATGTTCTTTTTAATGCTTTGAAAGCAAAAGATTATTAAGAAGGGAGTGAACAAATGAGCAGAACAATTGTAGTTGGAGTTGAGATTGATCAAAGTACGATTAATCAAGTCAAACAAGAGCTAGAAAGTCTGAAAAATACTAAGGTCAAAGTACCGATTGAAATAGATAATACTGCAATGAAGCAACAGCAAAGTAGTATTTCCAAAGAACTACAGGATAGTATGAAAGATGGAGTAAAAATTCCTGTACAATTCGATACATCAAAACTAAATCAGAATAAATCAGCTATCACAAAAGCGGTAGCAGAAGTCTCAAAAGTGCAAAAACAGATGTCAAATTCTTCGGGTGGAAATAAATCTACCGGTTTGTGGACAGATATTAAAACGAATATGAAAGCAGCGCTGGATAATACTATCAGATACAAGCTGGCATATGAAATTGTAAATAAATCTGTTGATGCAGTAAAACAGATGGAACAGGCTGTAGAAGAATTAGATGCGGATCTGACTGAATTCAACAAAGTAGCGGATCTGTCTACAAGTGGTCTGGAAAGCTTCGTGGATAAAGCCTATGATGCAGCAGAGAAAATTGGAAGAACCGGTTCGGACATGATAAAGGCATCTACAGAATTTAAAAGAGCAGGATATGATGTTGATGAGTCCTTAAATATGGGAAATGCAGCATTGGTTATGACGAATGTTGCCGATGGAATTGACAGTACAGAAGAAAGCGCAAGTACTCTGATTTCCGTGTTAAAGGGATTCAACATGGATGATGCTGATATTATGAACATTGTGGACAAAATGAACAGTGTTTCCAACCAGTCCCCAGTAGGTTTTGATAATTTGGCAGAAGGCTTGGAGCGTGTATCTGGAACGATGAATCAGGCTGGTAATTCCATTGATCAAACGCTTGGATTACTGACGGGTGGCTATGCACAGCTGAGAAATATGTCCAAGGTATCTACTGGACTAATTACGATCTCCCAGAGATTACGCGGTATTGATGAAGATGGTTCTGAGATTGATGGATTATCCGCAAAATTAGGTGATTCATTTGATAAAATAGGTGTAGCAATCGAAGATAGTAATGGTGAATTGCGTAGCACATATGATATTATGAGTGACTACGCGAAGATATATCCAACACTTACAAGTGAACAGAAACAATATTATGCGGAATTGGCAGCTGGAAAACATCAGGTAAATGTGTTTAATGCAATTGTGCAACAGATGAGCGATGTGAAAAATGCAGTCGAACAGTCCATTGATAGCGTAGGAAGCGCAGCAAATGAAAATGAAATCTATCGCCAAAGTATTGCAGGATTAAAAAATGAATTCGGCAGTCAATTCGAAATGCTATCTAAGGAAACAATTGATGATGAGTGGCTTAAAAATCTGATTTCTTCCGGGACAAGTTTTCTGAAAGTACTCACAAACATTGTTGAACAGGATGATTTGGTTAGTGGTGCGATCAGCGGAATTACAGACATTATTAAAGATCTTGCATCAGCATTAGAGAGCATCAGCGACAATGACGGTATGGCTTCATTGATGAAAATGTTGCTTACATACGGAACTATCAAGAAAGGTGTCGATATTTTTCAGTCTTTTCGGAACACAAAAGACACGCTAAGTGCTATTGAGAAGTTTTTTAAGAATGCAAACAGTGGAAATATCCAGATGAAATCTGGCTTTCTTCAGGTAGGCGATGCAGAGGAAAAAGCAGCAGGTGGAATCAAAAACTTCATTTCACAGATGAAAGAATTAAAAGCGTCTGGTATGAGTACAACGGATATTCTCAAAGCAGGTTTTTCTACCGTTGGAGAGTCAATCAGTGGCGTACTTATTGCACATCCAATAATTGCTGCCCTTACAGCATTTACCGGTATCTTAGCTGTAGCTTCAGCAATGACTATAGACGCAAAAGAAAAAGTAGATAAAGCTGTATCATCTTCTGAAAAATACGAACAAACAAAATCTGATATCCAGTCTATTGAAAGTGATTTGGAAACAGTTGGCAATCAGATTGATGAATTAAATGCAAAAGATCATCTGTCATTTACCGATCAGGCAGAGTTATCGAATTTGCAATCACAATCTGCTGAATTAGAACGACAACTAGAGTTAAAACAGGCTCTTGCAGATATCCAACAGGATCAGGCAGCTAGAGATGCCAAGGATGCTTTTAATGCTCATTCAATGCGTGATACTGTTAATGATAATGAAGATGGTTTCTTTAATACAATAAAGACTACCTATCAAAAAGCATATGCATGGGTACATGATAAGCTTGGTATGTCTGAAAGTAATCAAGATATTCTATTAGGCGTACCGTTTAGTGATACTACTGGATTAAAAACTGCTGATGGAACACTTCTGGATCGTATCCAACAGGCACAGAAAGCGGCAGATGACCTGAAAGATCTACAAAAATCACAGACAGCAGATAACTATGATAGGGTGCAAAAGGATATTGAAGATCAGCAAAAAGTAGTTGATAACTACCGCGATAATATCCAAGAATTGTACTCTACTATGGAATCTTATGCATCTTCTTTCTACGATCAAGATACCGGAAATGTATTAGCTGGATACGAGGACGAAGCAAAACGATGGGAAGAAGTACAAAAAGAATATCTGAATTTCTTTACAAATAATTCTGGTAAATCTGTTGATCAGTCAATTGAAGGTGTTTTATCTAAAGTAAAATTCGATGGAATTAAGGACACACTGGTAAAAGCAGGTGAAGAAGGTTCTGATGCCCTCAATAAAACATTGTCAGAAGGAAACTACAGTGGACTTATCACGGCACTATCAAATGCATTAAATGTCAACGAAGCAGATGTAAAAGATAAATTAAAACAGTATATTATGTCTGTTGCAGATCCAGATGGACTTAATATAGATGAAGTAAAAAGACAGCTACTTGAGAACTTTACAGAAGATGATGCAGGACTTGGGAGAAAATTAAGAACAGCTGGTGAATCTGCATGGGAACAGTTCACAAAAGGAATGTCTGAAGATGATTTCAAGATTCTGTATTCGATCCAAAAAGATAATGACACTTCTACATGGGAGATTGAAGACTGGAAAAATGCTTTTGATGCTGCGAAAAAGTCAGCAGAAGAATCTGAAAATTCCATTACTTCCATCACAGAAAAGGTTACAAAATTAAAAACTGCTATCTCTTCTATTAATGAGATGGTAGACGGTCAGACAACCGGTTCATCTATATCACCGGATCTGTTTGATGATGGAACACTGGATGATTACGCATCTGCATTGGAGTATGTGAACGGTAATTATCAACTGAACCGTGAAGAAGTGAAGAAAATCACGGAAGCAAAAGTCAAAGAACAGCTTGCTACAAATGATCTTGCGAAAGCACAACAGCAACAGGAATATGTAAAGAATGCCCAAGAAATTTCAGAACTGACGCAGAAGCTACAGAATAATACTCTTGCAGCAGATGAATCAGCGGAATCTATTCAATCACAGATTGATGCACTTACTTCCGCAAATGCTGCGATCGTGGATCAGTGCAAACAATATGATCTTCTAAATGCATCGTTAAGAGAATCTATTGGTGTCTATCAGGAATGGAAAGATGCTCAGAATGCAGCAGAATCAGGTGACATGTTTGATGATACCAAAAATGCATGGAAACAGATCCGTGATGTTGCAGATAAAGATTCTGACGAATACAACAAAGTTGGCAATCCAAAATACCAGGCTTCCGTAGATCTTTTAGTACCAGATTCTATTAACCATTCCGATCAAAAAGCAGTACAGAAATACCTGGATAGCATCAGGAAATACATGACCTTTGACAAAGATGGTAATGTCAACGGCGTTAATATGGACAAGTTCTTTAGTAATGCTGTAAAGAAAGGTCTAATGATTGATGATGGTGAAAATTATCAGTTAGCCGGTGAAATGACCATGAAAGACTTTGCTGAAGGAATGAATATGGCATTGCCTTTTGTACAGGCTGTTTTTGGAGAAATCCTTGAATATAAACCAGAAGATGAACAATGGTTTTCATGGGCTGATGAAGCTGTAGAATCATTAGGTGATTTGTCTGTTGCTGCCAGTGATGCATTGAGCGATCTTACCTCTTCTACGATGTCAGCAGATTTACAAAATCAGCTGGATGAATTAAGTGAAGGTGGAAACGTTGATTTAAAAGTACGTCCTGTCATTGATGCTGAAGAATTGACGAAAGCAGGTTGGGATGATGCTGGTGATGGTATTGCTACCGTCTTCACAAGTACTTATTCTAATGAAGACGGTACAGTTGCAATGAACTTTACTCCTATCATGACCGATGGTAAGGGCAATGCTACAGGTGTCATGAGTCCAGAAGAATTGCAAAGTTATGCGGAAGATGTAATATCAGGTGTCCGTGAAGATGATTTGAATTTGAAAATTGGAGCTACATTTGAAGGTGAGGATGCGATAGACCAAGCATCTAAGGTAGCAGAACAGATCCATGAAATTCAGGGTACAACAGAGTATACGAAAGCAAGATTATCTTCAGCATTCAGTAATCTTGGTGTAAATCTGGATTTATCTGGAATCGAAGATGATAAGAAAAAGGTAGAGTCTCTTACTAATACCATCGAACAGATGAAAAATGTGAAAGCTACCCCTGGTGTTGATACTTCACAGATTCAGGACGCAAATACAGTTATTCAATATTGCGTACAACAGATTCAGCAGTTAAATGCACCTGTGATTATGTCTGTAGATACCAGCATGGTGCAAGGACAGGTAGGACAGGCTCTTACTACCTTGCAGAATTTTAAGCAGGCTGCTAATGATTTACAGGTACTCACAGAAATCGGTGCTGATACAACAGATGCACAGGCAAAAGTTGATGGTTTGGTATCCGAGGTACAGTCAATCAATCCGAAAATCATAGCAGAACTTGGCATTGATACTTCAAGTGCCGATACGATCTCACAAAGTATACAAGGTATTCAGCCGGAAACGCTGGTGAAACTTGGTGTAGATGATGCTGCTATCATTGGTTATACAGCTGAAGATAAGAACGGAAAAGTAGTATATACGGTAGACCATTCACAGGTCGATACTTATAATCCTCCAAATCTCAATAGAGATGTGACTTATACAATCAAAACAGAAGGTGCGTTGCCGAGTGGAAGTATTGCATCTCCTGTACCTGGTAGTAGTTCCAAATCTAAAAATAATAAGAAATCTGGTGGACATAGCTTAAACGGTACTGCACATGCTGGTGGTACATGGGGATCAAAGACGGGTGGCACTACATTAGTAGGTGAACTAGGTAGAGAAATTGTTGTAGACCCTAACACTGGAAAATGGCATACGGTTGGTGATAATGGTGCTGAATTTACAAATATTCCGAAAGGCGCAATCGTATTCAATCATCTTCAGACAGAAGAACTGTTAGAAAATGGTTTTGTTACCTCTCGTGCTTCAGCTCTGGTATCCGGTAATGCATTGATGTCTGGAAACGCCATGATTCGAGGTGGTATCCCTAAATCTGTTACAACGAAGAAAAATAAAAAACAGAAAACAACAGAGAAACGTTCTTCTTCCAAATCCAAATCTAAATCTAAATCCACTTCATCTGACAAATCTACAAATGCAAACACAAAAGCAACCGACTCAAATACTCAAGCCACGGAAGATAATACAGACGCACAGGAAAATCTACAAGACTGGATTTCCCGTCTGTGTGATGTATCTAAGGATTGGAATGATAGTTTCAAAAATGCTATTGACCAGTTTGAGATGAATTACAATCAGAATAAAGCCATAGATGAATATGTTGCAAACTCAGAATCCTATAAGAATACTCTTAGAAATTCTGCTAACAACTATATGTCAAGGGCAAATTCACTTGGTTTATCTGGTGATTATATTCATAAAATCTGGACAGGTACGATGGATATCGAAAATATCACGGATGAAAATGTACGTGATAAGATCGAAAAATATACGGAATGGTATGATAAAGCCCGTGACCTCAACTCTGAGATTGCAGACCTGAACAAATCTATCCGTGAAACTAAAATCCAGAAATTAGATAACATCAAGGATGATTATGATAATCTTGTGAGTCTATCCACTTCTATCAGTGATTACAATGAATCTGTCAGTGATCTTTCTGAAAAATTGACGGGGGTTGGAGATGCGAATGCTTTGCTCAGAAGTGCAAATGCACAGGTAGCAATCAGACAGGCATTGGTAAATTCCGAAGCACAGTTAAATGCACAGCTGAATGCATTGGTAGCTGATGGTACGATTGACATGTACACGGATACATGGAATAAGTGGCAAGAAGAAATCAATGGTGTGAAGAAGTCAATCATTGAAGCTGATGAAGCACTTAATGATTTGAAGAAATCTATCATGGAAGTCCGGTTCAATAACTTTACAAAAGCAATTGATAAGTTGGATTTTCAGTCTGATATGTCTTCTGCTATCCAAGATTTACTCTTAGAAGAAGGTATCTACGATGATGATGTTAAGATCACATCTACTGGTTATACAAAACTTGGTTTACTTGGAACTGACCTTGTAAATGCTAAACAGAAAGTCGCTGATTATAATGAAGCAATTCGTGCTCTAAAAGAGAATTATAAACAGGGAAATATCTCTCAGGCTGACTTCAACGAACAGTTACAGGAATACCAGAAAGATCAGATGGATGCTGTATCTGCTACTAAGACTGCCCGTGATGCGATTATTGATCTCATCAAAGATGGTATCGAAAAAGAAACCGATGCCATGGATGAATTAATCAGTAAACGAAAAGATGACTTAGACAAGCAGAAAGAATATTATGATTTCCAGAAAAAGATGAATGACCAGAGTAAGGACATGAATAAAGTTCGTGCTCAGTTAGCAGCTTTGGAAGGTGATGACTCAATAGAAGCGACTGCAAAGCGGAGAAAACTGGAAAGTCAGTTAAAAGATTTGCAGGAACAATATGATGAAGACCAGAAAGATCATGAGAAAGATGTTGTCAGTGATGCCTATGATAAGACTCTTGAGGATTTCAAAAAGAATCAAGAAGATACTGTCAAAGAATTAGAGTCCAGTCTTGAGAAACAAAATCAGGCAATCTCGAATGCTTTGGAAGCTGTTAAGAATAATTATGGTGATGTGTACAAAACATTGACCAAATTAGCTGAACAGTACAATTTCAGTCTGACTGAGGATCTGACAAGTCCGTGGACTTCTGCTGAAACTGCATTGAAACGTTATCAGGATTCCATTGGTAAACTGAATGGAAATATCTCTTCTATTGATACTTCTAAAATCAATCCATCTAAACCATCCTCTTCTGCCACAACTCCTACAAAAAATGAATCCAAATATGTTACAAATAAGAGTGAAAATGGCACATGGATTAATCAGGGTGGCAGCTGGTGGTATCAGCATAATGATGGTGGCTATAGTAAAGATGATTGGGAATATATCAACGGTGCTTGGTACAAATTTGACCGTGAAGGTTATATGCAATCTGGCGGATGGCAACCATGGGGATATGATTCAAAAGGAAATCGTGCTTGGTACTATCTGAACAGTAATGGTGATATGGCTACCGGATGGAAACAAGACAACGGTAAATGGTATTACCTAGATGCTTCTGGTATGATGCAAACCGGTTGGGCATGGGATGGCAAAGCATGGTACTTCATGGATAATTCCGGTGCTATGGTAACATCTCAGTGGATTTCTGGTAAGAATGGAGAACAATATTATGTAACATCTACTGGTGCAATGGCTACAAATGGTTATGTGCGTTCCGGCGATGGTACAAAATATTACTGGGTAAACGGACAAGGTGTCTGGGAGCCACAATGGGATACTCCATATCCGAATCTGAATAAGTATAAACTTTACTACTCTACTGGTACTCCAAAAGCTAAGAATGAATTGGCTTTTATGGATGATACGGATGGTAAACTGAATCTTGGTTCAGAAGCTATGATTACCGAGAAAGGTATCCTTGGTAACTGGGGTGGTAATGTTATCTTCAGTAAGGAACAGACTCAGGCGTTGTACAACATGTCTAACGGTATTTTCCCTGGCATGGATCAGATGATTAAGAACGTAAAAGCAAACGCTGCTCCTGTGAATATTACAAATAATGTGAGTCAGGGGGATATAAACCTTAACTTTGGTAGTGCTGTCAATGTAGAAGGTGATTGGAATAAGAATGTTGATATGAACAAGTTCGTAAAACAGGCTGTTTCTAATATACTTTCTGAATTAAAAACACACTATGGACGGTTGAAATAGTTTGGGTAAATTATATATGGGCGGTGTAATTACCGCCCTGTATTATGAAAGGATTATTATGAAAAGATTTATTGATAAATTAAAACGAATTATGAGAAAAGAATATAGATTGCGAGTTATTTATTCTTATCCACTTGGAATTAAAATGTAAGGTTGGTGAAATATATGCGTTTTGGGAAAAGAAAAAAAGAAGTGTATTTAGAAGAAATTAAAAGAAAAGAAACTGAAGAAAAAATTTCTAACGAAAGAATGTTAAGAGAAATTAGTAAAGAATCTGATAATATTATACCGGCAGTTTAGAAAAATAAATTGCCGGTATTTATAGATATGAAAGGAAAAATAAAATGGCAAATAAGAAATTATATTATAAAAATGTAGCAGGAGAAAAAGTTGAATACAAACTATTAGAGGTATCTCTGAAACAGAGAGCAAGTCTGGTAGTAGAATATACAGATATGGTGGTTTCAGATGAAGCAGGATATGCATATCTGTTGAAAGATTTGTTGTTTAAATACTGTCTGCTAAGTTATTACACGGACATTGAATTATTTGATGAAGAAAATAAATTCAGTATTGATAGCCTTGAAAAATTTATGAATGAAAACGCAAGAATGATGGATGTGATAACAGGATATATTGGTGAAGATACGATAAGTGAACTAAAAGTAGCTTGTGAGGAAGCTATTGAGTATAGAAAAAGTCATAATCCGGAACTGGAAAAAGGCTTGGTAGAGTTGGTAGGCTTAGTAAACGAACTACTGGAATCTATGGTAACTGCTGCCAAGTCAGTAGGAAATCATAAGGAAATTGATATGGCAGCAGTCAATAAACTGATTAATATTATTCCGATTATGCAGGGAATGGGAAGCAAAGAAGTAGCGAAAACGATTTTAAAAGCAAAAGAAACGGCATAGATATAATATCGATTTGATATCGATAAGGGTATCGTCAGGTAATATAGAGGAAAAGGAGAACTATAGAAAGTGCCGTATTTACGGGGGTATTTGATGATTTGCAGAGTTTAAAAGTACCCCGGTATTATAAAATATAATATAAATATATTAAATTTATATCATAAAAGTTACATCGCCAAATATACAGTGATTACATAGTAATTGGCGTGTTGAAAGAAATTTATTTGATTTTATAAATGTATGTTCATTATATATGTAATCACACATGTGATGAACGAATTTGAACCTAAAAATCAATATCGTATAAGAAATGTCAGTTGCTGTGTGGAACAGGTTCACAGCACATTTTTTATATAAAAATAATCAAAAAGAAATGGAGTTGACAAGTTATAGCAGAAGTTTGTATGAAATTAGAATTTGCAGATAATCCTTGCTTTTCAGGTGTCTTCAAATGTAATATAGATAATACAGATGTACTCGGATATGTACAAGATATGAAAAAATCAGAGATATTAAAAGAACATCAAGATTCTATATGGTACTCAGAAAAGGAGGGATATTGGTATTGTTGCTTACCTGATGAGACAAAAACGAAAGGTTGGAGAAATGTTAAACGTAAGAAACAGGAAGCAATAGAAAAAGTTCTATGTGACTATTATTTGGACATAGAGGAACAGGAGAGGAGAAAACAGGAAGCAAGTCTGGAAGATCTTTTCTATGAGTTCATGGAGCATAAAAAGAAGATGGGATGGTAAAAGCAGGTACGGTAAAACGTATGGTTGCAGACTGGGATCGCTTTTATAAACCCCATCCAGAATTTATCAAAAAGAAATACAAAGAGATTACGAAAATTGATGTAGATGATTTCTTGAACGATGTGGTGAATAAAAATCAATTAAAGGCGAAGGCATTTCACAATATGTGTGGTGTGCTGAAGCAGACCTTTAATTATGCCGTAGATGCAGAATACATAGAAAAGAGTCCCTATCGTGTGAAAGTTAGTAAGAAAAAGGTACTTCCAAACAGGAAAAATTGCAATACAAAGGAAGTATTCAGCAAAGAAGAACAGGGTGCTATTATTCGTGAGATGGAACGAAGAATTATGAATAATCCATCAAATACAGCACCGTTAGCAGTTATGTTGGACTTTGAACTTGGAGCCAGAAAAGGGGAAATCTTAGGACTAAGAGTATCGGACATTGAAAACGGTAAAATACATATTAGCAGACAGGTGGTAGAAAAGTTCGATGAAACCGATACAGATAATATTAAAAGTCTTGGATTTGAAGTCGTAGAATACACGAAAAGTGAATGTGGTGATAGATGGCTTCCATTGACGAAAAGAGCGATGCAGTTAATTCATAGAATCCAGATGGTGAATGAATGGAATGATAATGTGTATAAAGATTTTCTGTTTGTCCGCAATGGAACAGTTATGTCACCGGATGCAGTTGATACACAACTGATTCGCGGCTGCAACTATATAGGTATTCCGGTAAAGACCATGCATAAGATCAGAAAAACCTATGCATCGACACTATACGAAAATGGAGTATCCATTCCGGTTATCGCAGACATGCTCGGACACGCAGATGAAAATACAACATTAAAACATTACATTTTCACCCGAATCAACACCGAACAAAAAGACCAACTGGTTTTATCCGCTCTACAGCCACCACAAGATATAGTAACCCCACCACCCAAAAACGTGAGACAGCGTGAGACAAAAATTGTATCATTCAGACAATAAAAAAAGCAGAAAAGCTGAATAAAATCAAAGCTTTCTGCCCTTTTCTCTGTATGCGGGAGATGGGACTTGAACCCACACGAGCATACACCCACAAGATCCTTAGTCTTGCCTGTCTGCCAATTCCAGCACTCCCGCGCGCTTTCTTTCTCTGAAAGACAAGTGATATTATATCGTTGAAAAACAGAAAAGTCAACACTTTTTTTGAAAAAAACACAAAAAAATTTAAAATAGACAGTCAGAGGTCCGCGCGGTATAATAAAGCCGACATAAACATACGATCCCGACAGCGAATGTCAGGCACCGTTTGGCAGGAGGGTATCAATGAACGAGAAAGAGAAAGTATTAACACATCTGGATATTCCATATTCCTATGAGCTGGCAAAACGTATGGAAGCCTACCGGTGTAATCCGGAGCTGGGATATCGGTCGGCAGGATCAAAAGCAGAGTTTCTGACCGGCGAGATGTTAAAAAAAGAGATGGAAGAGATTGGTCTGTCCGGGGTAACGAAAGATGAGATTACCGTAGACGGCTGGGAATTTCGTAAAGCAGTTCTGTATGTACTGGATGAAAATGGAAAGAAACGTGAGATCCGGTTGGGAGCTTACCAGACAAACTGCGTGACTGATGGGGCAGAAGAATATCCGCTGGTCTATGTTGGAAAAGGAACAGAGTTAGACTATAAAGACATCGATGTAAAGAATAAACTGGTATTAGTTGACATTAACCAACGTGACGAATGGTGGATCAATTTCCCGGTATATCAGGCACATCTGAAAGGTGCAAAAGCACTGATCGCGGTGCAGCAAGGCGGCTATGGCGAGATCGATGAAGATGCGTTAAATGCCCAGGATATTGCAGGACCGGCAGATGCTCCTGCATTTTCCATATCCAGAAGAGATGCCCAGTGGCTGAAAGAACAGCTGGATAATCAGCAGAGCCGGGAGCTATGGGTGACACTGGAAGCGGACAGCCGGGTGATGCCGGAGTGTAAAACTTATAATATTACCGGTCAGATTCCGGGAAAACACAAAGACCGTATGATTGTGCTTTCTGCTCATTACGATTCGTATTTTGACGGATTTCAGGATGATAATACGGCGGTGGCCATGATGTTCGGGATCGCGAAAGCATTGATCGATGCCAGGATTCAGCCGGACAATACGATCCTGATCTGTGCGATGGCAGCAGAAGAGTGGGGCGTGATTGATTCGGATTTTGACTGGTCCACAGGTGCCTATGAACAGGTATTTACCGCACATCCGGAATGGGTGGGAAAAGTAATCGCCGACCTGAACTTTGAACTTCCGGCGCTGGCACACGGAGCCGGGGCGCGGATCCGAAGCTGTTATGAATATCAGCCATTTTTGGAACAATTTCTGGAAGATCTCCCGGTTCTTACGAGAGCGTATCCGGAGGATGCATCCGTGGTATCTCCGATCGAAACCTGGTCCGATGACTTTTCGATGGCGATCGCAGGAATCCCGTCCATGGTAAATGATTTTACCGGCGGAAGTTTTATGGAGACACACTATCACTCACAGTTTGACAACGACGAATACTACGATCCACAGGTCTACCAGTTCCATCATGAACTGTATGCACTGCTGATTCTGGCAATCGACGCGACAGCCGTAGTACCACTTTCCTTTACCGGTGTTATGAAACGCGCACAGGAAGGTCTGGAACTGGTAAAATCCTGTGAAAACAGCTGTCTGGAAGAAAAATACGAAACAATCAGCAAATTACTGACCGGAGCAGAAAAACAGCAGGAAGAAAATTACCGGTGGATCATGCAGAAAAACAGTGCATATAAAGCGTGCGAAGATCCGGAACAACGGGAAACACTGTATCAGAGCCTGCGACAGACAGAGACAGAACTTCTGAAACGCTTCAAAACAGAACAGGATGCATTTGTCCGCATTGACTGGTACGGAAATGTATTCTATCCACATGAGATTTTACTGAGAAATATCCACCTTTTAGAAGGAGCCAAAAAGAATCTCGAAGAGGGAGAACTTTCGGTGGCACTCAGAAAACTGTATGACGTGGATAACAATGCCTATGCATTTATGTTTGATAAAGAAGTCTACAGACATTTTACCGATTATGTGTACCATCAGCCAAAAGAACGGCTGAAATGGGGATACAGACGTCTGATGCAGCATGAAAATCTGTACGATCTGGTAAAACAGCTGCTGAAAAAAGAAGAAGCAGGAGAAAAAGACTGTCGGGAAGAGGCAGCAGCACTTGCAAAAGTAATCGATAAACAGTACAAAATGGCAGAACAGACAATGGAAGAGATTTATCAAACCGTGAAAGAACATTTTGTGCATCCGATACAGGAACAATAAGAAAGGTGACGGGGAAACCCGCTGAAAAATATGGAAAGCGATAAGTTATATCGGGTAAAAAAAGAAGATTTACCTAAGTTAGAGGAACTTTTAAATATTTGTTTTGCACACGATCCGTTGTACGAGACACTGATCCCGGATCCGGATGTGAGAAAACGTCTGATGCCGGAGCTGTTCCACTGCGATATGGATGAATTCTATGAAACATGTGAGATTTTTGCGGACAGCGAAGAACTTAACAGCGTGCTGGTGGTATCCGATGAGACGGAGTCCTACAATCTGTTTCATTTCCTACTGACAGAAGCGAAGGCTACCCTGCAAAATGATCTGTATCTGATCAAGGAGGATCCGTCTTTTCATACCTTTTATAATTTTATCAAGGGCGGTGACTACCTGAATTCGAGCTGGACACAACAGCTTCATCAGACAAAACGACTGCATATTATTTACCTGGCGGTTCATCCAAGGATGCAGCACCACGGAATGGCAGCGATGCTGATGGATGAAGCAATCCGGTATGCCCAGGAACATGGAATGATGATTTCACTGGAAACACACAACGAAAAAAATCTGGAATTCTACAAAAAGTTCCAGTTCAAAGAGTATGGAATCTTAAAAAAGAACTTTAATCTGAAACAATACTGTCTGATCCGGGAATATCAGTAAGGGTCTGCTTTACAAACCGTGGGATCTGTTATATGATGTATAACACACAGAAAAGAGAAAGCAGGGTAAACAGATGCAGATAGAATTGCTGGAGATAGATTTTAACAGCGAAGAAGCAATTTATATGCAGCTTCGCAACCAGATCATACTTGGAATCGCCACATCCAGACTGCAGGACGGAGATACCCTTCCGTCAGTAAGACAGATGGCAGAATGTATCGGAATTAATATGCATACAGTAAATAAAGCGTACGCTGTTCTCAGAAAAGAGGGCATCGTATCTATAGACCGGAGAAAAGGTGCAGTGATCTGCATCGATTCAAACAAACTGCTGGCACTGGAAGAAATGCGTCAGAATCTGTATATCATTCTGGCCAAGGGGCGATGTCATAACATTTCCCGGCAGGAAGCACATCGGCTGCTGGATGAAATCTATGATATGTGGGAGCAATCCCCCGAAGACCCGTTAGAATAATCTGCGGGCAAACAGGATACGAAAAATGGAGGATAGAACGCTGCATGAGTACACAATATACGAATCAGGCAAAGACAGCGGTAAAATATGCGGAAAAGACAGCACGCAGATACAAACATAGTTATATCGGAACCGAACATTTACTGGCAGGTCTTTTACACGAAGAAGAAGGAACGGCCGGTATGGTTCTGCGCGACATGGGAATCAGTGAAGAACGGCTGATGGAAATGATCCGGAAGCTGATTGCACCGGAAGAGAGTAATGTGCTGACTGCGGATCGGGCAGGATATACTCCACGGGCGGCAAGAATGCTGGAAGGAGCTGTGGAAGAAGCAGATGATCTTCGCAGTGAAAAGATAGGAACAGAACATCTTCTGCTTGCGATGTTGCGGGAAGTTGACTGTATGGGAACCCGTCTGCTGCACACGATGGGAGTAAATATCCGAAAACTGCAGAATGAAGTTCTGTCAGCGATGGGAGAAGAAGTTGCCAATCCAAGAGATAACGGCAATGCACGATCCAGAAATGAAGCGGCTACAGGCACGCCGACGCTGGATCAGTACAGCAGAGATCTGACTGAGATGGCTCGTCAGGGAGTTATGGATCCGGTGGTCGGAAGAGAAGATGAGATTGGTCGAGTAATCCAGATTTTGAGCCGCCGGACGAAAAACAATCCCTGTCTGATCGGAGAACCGGGTGTTGGAAAAACAGCGGTAGTAGAAGGACTTGCCCAGCGGATCACGCAGGGGCTGGTGCCGGAAAAAATGAAAAACAGACGGCTGGTTGTTCTGGATCTGTCCGGTATGGTGGCAGGATCAAAATACCGCGGTGAATTCGAAGAAAGAATCAAAAAAGTAATTGCAGAAGTGATGGAACATCCGGGAATTCTGCTGTTCATTGACGAATTGCATACAATTATCGGAGCAGGCGGTGCGGAAGGAGCACTGGATGCATCCAATATTTTAAAACCTTCTCTTTCGAGAGGAGAGATCCAGATTATCGGTGCGACCACGATTGAAGAATACAGAAAACATATCGAAAAAGATGCGGCACTGGAACGAAGATTTCAGCCGGTTACGGTAGAAGAACCGACGCAAGAGCAGGCAGTTGAGATTCTGAAGGGATTGCGCCCTTATTATGAAAAACATCATGGAGTCACCATTACCGATGAGGCGCTGGAGGCAGCAGTCAAGATGTCTATCCGTTATATTGCAGACCGACATCTGCCGGACAAAGCCATTGATCTGATGGATGAAGCATCTTCACGGGTACAGTTGACAGGTATTACAGTGCCTCCGCAGTTAAAAGAGGTGGAGCAGAATCTGCATGCACTTGCCGAAAAAAAAGAGGAAGCGATCAGGGAAGGCAATTTTTCAAGAGCGCGGGAGTTGCAGGAAGGACAAAAAGAGCTGGAAGAATCCTACGAAAAATTGAAAAAACGTCAGGAACAGCGCTATAAAAATAAAAAAATGCAGGTAACCGAAGAAAATATTGCCCAGATCGTATCCAACTGGACGAAGATCCCGGTACAGAAACTTGCCCAGAAAGAGTCCAAACGTCTGGCAAGCCTGGAAAAAGAACTGCACAAACGGGTGATCGGTCAGGAAGAAGCGGTGGAAGCGGTGGCAAAAGCAATCAAGCGTGGACGCGTGGGGCTGAAAGATCCGTCAAGGCCGATCGGTTCTTTCCTGTTTCTAGGACCGACCGGTGTTGGTAAGACAGAACTGTCTAAAGCACTGGCAGAGACAGTCTTTGGCTCCGAGCAGGCGATGATCCGTGTGGATATGTCGGAATACATGGAAAAGCACAGTGTATCAAAACTGATCGGCTCACCGCCGGGATACGTGGGATATGAAGAAGGTGGTCAGCTTTCTGAGAAGATACGGAGAAATCCATACAGTGTGATTCTGTTCGATGAGATTGAAAAAGCACATCCGGATGTATTTAATATTTTATTACAGGTGCTGGATGACGGTCATATCACAGATGCGCAGGGCAGAAAAGTGGATTTTAAACAGACCTGTATCATCATGACATCAAACGCCGGTGCACAGTCAATCGTAGAACCAAAACGTCTTGGATTTTCTCAGGGAGAAGACAAGAAAAAAGACTACGAAGATATGAAACGCGGTGTTATGGAAGAAGTGAGAAGAATCTTTAAGCCGGAATTCTTAAATCGTGTCGATGAGATCCTGGTCTTCCATATGCTGGATAAACAGGAAATTCGCCAGATTGTTAACATTCTGGTAAAAAAACTGGAGAAACGATGCAAAGAACAGCTGGATATCGAACTGGTTGTCCGAAACAGTGTAAAAGACTATCTGGCAGAAAACGGATTTGACAGCAAATATGGTGCACGACCTCTGAAAAGAGCGATCCAGAACAAATTGGAAGACAGGATGGCAGAGGAGATACTGGATGGAAAGATTCACAGAGGGGATCGGGTTATTGTGTCTGTATCTAAAAAAGTTATTAAATTTTCAGTCAATGACTAGATGTTTTTCTGAATTTATTATATAATATCTACAAAACAAAAGCAGCGTCAGAGATGGCGGAACGCACAGAGGAAAACTAGGAGGATATTATGGCTACGATTAAAGAATTGATCAGAACAGAAGCAGCTGGAGGAATCAGTTTCGGTAATTATGAACTGGATACCAAGACGAAACTTTCTGATTATGAATATGATGGTGACTTATATAAAGTAAAAACCTTTAAGGAGATTACAAAGCTGGAGCGAAACGGAATGTTCGTATACGAATCCGTTCCGGGAACCACAGTTTTAGATATGAAGATCGGAAATAACGGTATGGTATTTTCTGTAGAAGGGACAGATAATACACAGATCACAGTAGAGATGGAAGCGGATTGCGAATATAAAGTACTTCTGGATGATGTGAGCGTTGGCCATATGAAAACCAATCTGGGAGGAAAATTATCTTTCAGCGCAGACTTATCCCCGGATAAAGCTGTTTGTGTGGAGATTGAAAAATTATAAGTGATCAAAAGCTTGTGATGAAAAGCTGTCGTCTTACCGGAAAACGGTAGGGTGGCAGCTTATGTTGTGTATGAGGGTGAACAGGAGTAGTAAGAGCATGGCAAAAGCGAAGAAAACAGTATTTTTCTGTCAGGAGTGTGGATATGAATCACCAAAATGGATGGGGCAGTGTCCGGGATGCAAAAGCTGGAATACATTTGTGGAAGAGACCGTGAGTCCAAACCAGACAAAACATCAGGAGGCAACAGGAAGAAAAAAAGCCGAACCTGTAGCACTTTCCGAGATTTCCCTGGATGAAGAAGACCGTATCCATACAGGTATCAAAGAACTGGATCGGGTTCTTGGCGGCGGGATCGTGCAAGGCTCGATGACGCTGGTAGGTGGTGATCCGGGTATCGGAAAATCCACGCTCCTTTTGCAGGTGTGCAGAAATCTGGCAGATCAAGTATCCGTTCTTTATATCTCCGGTGAGGAATCATTAAAACAGATCAAACTGCGGGCACAGAGAATCGGTGCGTTTGGAGACCGGCTGCGGCTGCTGTGTGAGACCAATCTGGACATGATCCGCCAGGTGATTGAAAAAGAAAAACCAACAGTAGTTGTGATCGACTCGATACAGACTATGTACAACGAAGAGGTGTCCTCTGCTCCTGGAAGTGTGTCGCAGGTAAGAGAATCCACAGGGGTGCTGCTGCAGATAGCAAAAGGACTTGGGGTTTCCATATTTATCGTTGGTCATGTGACAAAGGATGGAAATGTAGCAGGGCCGAGAGTGCTGGAACACATGGTAGATACAGTGCTTTATTTTGAGGGCGATCGCCATGCATCCTACCGGATTCTGCGTGGGGTAAAGAATCGTTTTGGATCTACCAATGAGATCGGTGTCTTTGAGATGCGTGAAGAGGGGCTGGTGGAAGTGGAAAATCCTTCGGAGTTTATGCTGGCGGGAAGACCAGAGGGAGCATCCGGTTCCGTAGTAGCTTGCTCCATGGAGGGAACCAGACCGATCCTGATAGAAATCCAGGCACTTGTATGTGCCAGCAACTTCGGCATGCCGAGAAGAACGGCAGCAGGTACGGATTATAACAGAGTTAATCTTTTGATGGCTGTACTGGAAAAACGTCTGGGACTTCATCTCTCGGCAAGTGATGCATATGTCAATATCGCCGGGGGAATCCGTATGAATGAACCGGCGGTGGACCTGGGAATCCTGCTTGCGGTGGTATCGAGTTATAAAGATATTGTGATTGATGATAAAGTGCTGGTATTCGGAGAGGTTGGTCTGAGCGGCGAAGTGCGTGCGGTAAGCATGGCAGAACAGAGAGTACAGGAAGCAAAAAAACTGGGCTTTACCACGGTAATCCTTCCGGCAGCATGCATGAAAAGTGTAGGACAGGAAACAGAAATCACCCTGATTCCGGTGGAGAACATCAGAGATGCAGTTCGTTTTCTGGAACAGAAAAGATAATGTAAGAAGCATATAAAAGGAAATGTAAAAAAATGTCAAAAGGTAGTTGACGAAAACAGAAATAAATGCTATTATATCAGAGTTGCAGCTGACAAACACGGTTGAAAAAAGAAATGAAAAAAGTTCTTGACAATATAAAGTGAGTTGTGATAAGATATCGAAGTTGACGCTGATGAGTCGAAAAGTTAAAAATAACTTCAAAAAAAGTTGAAAAAACTTCTTGACAGGCAGGAAGCAACATGATATAATAGCAAAGCTGTTTGAGACAAACGGCAATGCAAAACGATCTTTGATAACTGAACAGTGAAACACATTCCTCGAAAGTTCTTTTTAAAATCATAAAAACGAACGATCGAAAGATCCTTAAAAAACAGTAAAAGGGATAAATTAGCCAAGAGTTGATTTTGACCTGGAGCAAACATTTATTTAGAGAGTTTGATCCTGGCTCAGGATGAACGCTGGCGGCGTGCTTAACACATGCAAG